>MAAB01029359.1_pt1 | contig 124431 bp, 109 predicted proteins | sample 1115991 | NCBI WGS metagenome assembly MAAB01 (sample SAMN04961124, study PRJNA320927) | seawater metagenome | isolation source: sample BD02T18 sea water enriched with oil for 18 days | place: USA:Gulf of Mexico | collected 2013-07-27 | reverse complement strand
TTGTGGAAGATGATCATTAACCTGCGCAAACGTTAAATAACCTTGTTCTTTACCTTTGGTTATCAGGTCTTTAAGTCTAGATTGAGGGGCTGGTTCCATTGACGAGTGTCCACCTGTATTTTTAAATATGGGATGTAAAATATGCGCTTAATACATTAGTAAAAGCTAATAAATGACGCAATAAAGCCGGAAATTATAGCGAATTTTAAAGACAGTTACCAGCTAATATCCTGTCTTATCGCGTGTTAACATTTTGAGCTGAAATAATAGCGCTTATGTTATTTATACCTGCACCACCTAAAGGTGCTTGCTAAGTATAGCTAAAACTTACAGTTAAGCATTGAGAATTGCTTGTAACTCCTGTTTTTCCTCTGCAGTCATTTGTCCAGCCCGTGCTTTTTGTAATAATACTTCAGCACGTTGCTCAACAAAATTATTCAATAGTTTCTCAATACTATCAAGAAAAACGTCTGTTGCTGCCTCAGTTTCCACGTGGTGCTGCCAGCACATCAACTTTGCTAATTGTGATCCCTGCTCTGTACCACGAAAATACTCAAGTAATTGTGGTGACTTTATATCAGGGTTTTTCTGACAAACATCTAATACTTGCATTAACAGTGGAATGCCTGGTGCAGTCAAAGGCTCTAAAACAGTAATATCACCTAAGCTACTAGCTATATGGGGATGCTCTAACAATAAAGCAAGCGCTAATCTCACCGGGGTGACTTTTGTACTTACTTTAGCTTTAGGCATAGCAACTTCACCTTGTAAGCTTTTAGTAAACTTGGTAAGAAACTGCTCACTACCTGTGCCAAAATTATTAGCAATTTCATTTATCATGGCGTCTTTTAAAATACTATCAGGCAGCTTAGCTAAATAAGGCTGGAATGATTCAACTAAAGATGCTCGCCCTTCCAAAGAACTCATATCAAATTTTTGCATGAGTTGCTCAAAAAGGAACTTGGATAACGGCATAGCGTTATCCAGAATAGCTTCAAAAGCTTGCTGCCCTTGAGTTCTTATCAATGAATCAGGATCTTCACCGTCAGGTACAAAAACAAATTTTAATGAAAAGCCGTCACGAATAAGTGGCAAGGCATTTTCCATTGCCCGCCATGCAGCTTCACGTCCAGCTCTATCACCATCATAACAACAGATAACATCAGGCACAGTACGAAATAGCGTTTGTAATTGCTCAAAAGTGGTTGCGGTTCCTAACGAAGCAACAGCGTAATCAACACCGTGTTGTGCTAATGCCACAACATCCATATACCCTTCAACAACCACCAAACGTTTAAGTTTTTTATTCGCCTGTTTAGCTTCATGTAACCCATAAAGCTCTTGCCCTTTGTGGTAAACACGCGTTTCTGGCGAGTTCAAATACTTGGGCTTTTCATCGCCTAACACACGCCCACCAAAGCCAATAACTCGGCCACGCTTATCACTGATAGGAAACATGATACGACCACGAAAACGATCATAAGGACGCTTTTTATCGCCCGAAATGGCCATACCTAAATCGATTAATTGCTGATTGGCTTGACCATTACGTGAAAAGGTACTCATCATACCGTCCCAAGCGTCACTTATGTAACCAATGCCAAAGCGCTTAACCACTTCGCCACTAAGACCTCTGCCTTTCAAGTACTCAATAGCTTTATCTTTGTCAGTGGCCACTTTTAATTGTTGCTGGAAAAAATGACTAATTTGCGACATCAACTCATAGTCATCTTGTTTTTGTTGGTAAATTTTTTGCTGTCGACGTTGCTCTTCAGGACTGGCTGTATTTTCTTCTCGGACAACGTCCATACCACAGAAGGAAGCAAGCTCTTCAACTGCATCAACAAAATCAAGGCGGTCGAACTCCATCAAAAAAGAAATAGCATTACCGTGTTCACCACAACCAAAGCAGTGATAAAACTGTTTATCTTGGCTAACCGTAAAAGAGGGGGATTTTTCATTATGAAATGGACAACAGGCTTGATAGTTTTTACCGGCTTTTTTTAATGGTACTCGACCATCAACAAGGTCGACAATGTCGGCTCTGTTAAGTAAGTCATCAATAAATTGTCGAGAAATTCGTCCAGCCATAATGTTTAAGCGTCACCGTTAAAGGAAATGTCACCAAACTATTCTACACAATACCAATGAAGAAGTAGTTGGTATTTTGAGGTTTAAGCTAAATAAATCTCAAAAAAAGTCATAAAAAAAAATCATAAAAAAACCGTAATAGCTAAAGCCATTACGGTTTCATTTAATGTACTAAAAGTAGTGTTAGCTATAAAAGCTCAACTATAACGTCTGAAGGCTTTTTCTCACTTGACCGCTTACCGCGCCCATGTCAGCTTTGCCTTGCATTAAAGGTTTTAACACAGCCATGACTTTACCCATATCAGCCATAGAAGCTGCTCCAGATTCAGTAATTGCTTTACTTATTAATTCACTAATTTCTTCTGCAGTAAGCGGCTCTGGCATGAAAAAATTTAAAGCAGTGATTTCCGCTGCTTCTTTTTCTGCCAATTCATCACGACCACCTTCAGCAAACATTTTAATTGACTCTTTACGCTGTTTAACCATTTTGGTTAATATCGCAGTAATGTTGTCATCTGTTGGCTCGGTTTTATGATCAATTTCGGCTTGCTTGATTGCAGAAATAGCCATACGAATAACACCAAGACGTAATTTGTCTTTAGCGCGCATAGCTGTTTTCATTTCATCTTTGAGTTGTAGTAGAAGTGACATCTATATCAATCTCTTAGAATAGTTATACTAAGATAATTCTTAGTACATGCGAACGCGACGAGCGTTCTCACGAGAAACTTTTTTCGCAGCACGTTTAACAGCAGCTGCTTTCTTACGTTTACGTTCCCAAGTCGGCTTTTCATAAGATTCGCGACGACGAACTTCTGAAAGGATTCCTGCTTTTTCACATGAACGTTTGAAACGACGTAATGCAACGTCAAATGGTTCGTTTTCTCTTACTTTAATTACTGGCATGTACTTTATTACCTTAGGGTAGCTATATAAATTGGTGACTGATTTCGACTGAACAATGCAACTATTTGCAATGCTGGTCTCATCCACACCCACTCTATTAAAAATTGGTGCCGTATTCTACTGCCAAGCAGTTACCAATGTAAAGGTTAATTTGATAGCAATTAGTCAAATGCGCTGGTGCCTAACTAGCAAACGAGGTAAAATCGCCGTGCTTGCATCTACTGCAGTTAAGTTTGATAAAGTCAGCCTTATTTTTCTTTTTTTTGAGACTATATATTTATGCGTATTTTGGGTATTGAAACTTCTTGTGATGAAACAGGTATCGCCATTTATGATGACGGCCTAGGTGATAGTCCTGAAGGCATACTTGCCCACCGCTTATATAGTCAAATAGCAGTGCATGCCGATTACGGTGGTGTTGTCCCAGAACTGGCATCAAGAGACCATGTACGTAAAACGATTCCTCTTATTAAAGAAGTATTGGCGGATGCCAACCTTACTCCACAGGATTTAGACGGTGTTGCCTACACTGCTGGTCCAGGTTTAGTTGGTGCTCTATTGGTAGGTTGCTCTATTGGCCGAAGCTTAGCCTATGGCTGGGATTTACCTGCTGTGCCTGTGCACCATATGGAAGGACATCTATTAGCACCCATGCTTGAAGATGACGTACCCGAGTTTCCATTTGTCGCTTTATTAGTTTCTGGTGGTCACACCATGCTAGTGCGAGTAGATGCTATTGGTGAATACAAACTATTAGGTGAATCTGTTGATGATGCTGCCGGTGAAGCCTTTGATAAAACGGCTAAATTACTAGGATTAGATTATCCTGGCGGACCTGCTTTATCTAAGATGGCAGAAAGCGGTGAAGCGGGACGTTTTAAATTACCACGTCCGATGACAGACAGACCCGGTTTAGATTTTAGTTTTAGTGGTTTAAAAACAGCAGCTGGTACTTTAGTTCGTAAAGAGTGTCTTAATATTGAACCTGCTTTATCCCAAGAGCAATTAAAGCAAACACATGCTGATATCGCCAATGCATTTCAACAAGCCGTAGTAGATACTTTGGCGATAAAATGTAAACGCGCTTTACAGCAAGAAAAATTAAGTCGATTGGTAATTGCTGGTGGCGTAAGCGCAAATACAGCTTTACGAGAAAAGCTGGCAATAACGACAAAGAAACTTGGCGGAAGTGTTTTTTATCCACGCCCTGAATTTTGTACAGATAACGGCGCTATGATTGCTTATGCTGGACTGCAACGTTTAAAAGCGGGCACAAATGCTGACTTAACCTTTAAAGCCAATCCCCGCTGGGCACTGGATTCTCTACCATCAGTAAAATAGTAAGCAAGTTAACGATAGTACGCCCTGAATATTGTACTACTCATATTAGGGACTAAATGATTGCTTATGCTGGCATGCAACGTTTAAAAGCGGGTACAAATGCGACTTAACCTTTAAAGCCAATCCCCGCTGGGCACTGGATTCTCTACCATCAGTAAAATAGTAAGCAAGTTAACGATAGTACGTCCTGAATATTGTACTACTCATATTCGGGACTCAATGATTGCTTATGCTGGCATGCAACGTTTAAAAGCAGGCACAAATGCTGACTTAACCTTTAAAGCCAATCCTAGATGGGCACTAGACTCACTTCCGTCAGTCAAGTAATAAGTAAGTTAACGATAGTACGTCCTGAATTTCGTACTACTCATATTCGAGACTAAATGATTGCTTATGCTGGCATGCAAGGTTTAAAAGCGGGCACAAATGCTGACTTAACCTTTAAAGCCAATCCTAGGTGGGCGCTAGACTCACTTCCGTCAGTCAAATAAATAAATAAGCTAATAAGTGTAAAAATCACCTGTAACTCATATTTAGTTATGGGTGATTATCTACATTTTATCGGTGAGTTTACTTTCCGTACCTTTAAGTAAACGTTTAATGTTATCTCTATGGCGAAAAATGATCAGCGCGCTTAACATTAACGTTGGATAAACATAAAGCGGTTTTAAGAAGTAGACATAAAGTGGCGCAAGAGAGACAGTAACTATAGCTGCGAGGCTAGAATATTTACTAAACTTCACTACTAATATCCAAGTAAGAATTAACAATCCCCCCAAACTAAAGCCAATAGGCAATAAAGTGCCCAGCGCTGTAGCCACAGCTTTACCGCCCTGAAAATTAAAAAATATTGGGTACATGTGACCTAAGCACGCGGCAACACCGACAAAACCTAAATACAGAGCATCAATTTTTAAAAAATAAGCCCCCCAAACAGGGATAGTGCCTTTTAGAATATCAAGAAATAATACTGTTGCTGCTGTTAATTTATTACTTATACGTAATACATTGGTCGCACCGGGGTTTCTTGAACCTGCTGTTCTAGGATCAGGTAAGCCTAAAAATTTGCAAACTAATATAGCACTCGAAATAGAGCCAATTAAATAAGCTGCAATGATCATAGTAAAAATGAGTAGTAACATCTAAATGATAAAATCCATCGTTAAGTACTATACCGACCTCTTTAAAGATCAATTTTGAAGAGAAATTGCGATAAAGGTTAATATTCTATCTTCATCTCTGCTAGTTTTTCTACAACTTCGCAGGTAAAATCCCCCTTTATTTTGTAACAATTGCATAAGTAGTGCAATAGTTCTTCTAGCAGTATTCTCACAGCATAATAGGTAAGTCATGGATAAGGTGTTCATAAAGGGTCTAAATATTCAAACCACCATTGGTTTTTTTCAGTGGGAAAAGGAAATAAAGCAAACCTTGGTTATCGACCTTGCTATGGGATGGGATACTGCAAAGGCAGCATTAAATGATGAACTCGACAAAACATTAGATTATGCCGATATATCTGTGGCGATAGAACGCTTCGCCAATGACAACCCCGTTGACTTAATTGAAACACTGGCTGAACGCTTAGCTGGCTATTTAATGACTCAATATCATATTCCATGGTTAAAGCTTAGTATTGGCAAACCAGGAGCTGTGCATAATGCACAAACTGTTGGAGTCGAAATAGAACGTGGCACAAAAACCACTGAGCTATCACTTTAATGGCGCAAATATATATATCATTGGGTAGCAATATTGAACGCGAGCATAATGTTCAACAAGGTTTACTTTCGTTAGCTAAAGCATTTGAACTACCTTTTGAACAGCTTATATTATCTTCTCTGTTTGAATGTGACGCGGTAGGCTTCGATGGCCCTATTTTTTACAATATGGTTATAGGCATGACTTGCCCACATAGTGTCGAACAGGTGGCAAAGATATTACGCACAATCGAATTTACTCACGGTAGAGACCATAACGCCAAAAAATTTAGTCCACGGACTTTAGATCTTGATTTGTTATTGTATGATAATTTAATTATTGACCACCCTGCGCAGCTACCACGCGACGAAATAACTAAAAATGCTTTTGTGTTGTGGCCATTAAGTCAGGTTGCACCTGAGTTATCACACCCTATTTTAAAACAAAGCTATCTCGATTTATGGCAAAATTTTAATAAAAATAGCCAACAGCTTAGCATTATTGCTAACTGTTGGTAGCAACAACTCTGATTTCAAATAAACACCTCAAAAAGTAAAGGATAACTGACGACACATGAGCACTTTAGAAATAATCATACTTGCCTTATTGCAAGGCTTAACCGAATTTTTACCTATCTCCAGTTCCGCACATTTAATTTTGCCCTCACAAATATTGGGTTGGAAAGATCAGGGCTTAGCTTTTGATGTTGCTGTACATGTCGGCACTTTATTAGCCGTTATGATGTACTTTCGTAAAGAAGTTGGTGTTATGGCTGTTGCCTGGTTAGGTACCGTTGGCGTAGGACCTGAAAAAGGCCACAAAAAGGGTCAAGCAAGTTTTGATGGTAAATTAGCATGGTGGATTTTACTCGCCACTATTCCAGCCGGTTTGTTTGGTCTCTTTGGTAAAGACTTTATCGAAGAGCATTTACGCTCTGCACTAGTGATTGCTGCTACTACTTTACTCTTCGGTTTCCTATTAGGCTTTGCCGATGTCAAAGCAGGTAATCGTTCTGAGCATAAACCTTTGGAGAAGTTAGGGCTTAAAGGCGCAATGCTTATTGGCTTAGCACAAGCCATCGCGTTAATTCCTGGTACCTCACGCTCAGGTATCACCATGACAATTGGTTTGATGTTAGGCTTAAGCCGTGACAATGCTGCGCGCTTTTCTTTTTTACTGTCTATTCCTGCTATTGCTATGGCCGGTAGTTATTTAACCTTGAAATTAGTTTTATCAAGTGAAAGTGTCGATTGGTTTGCCATGGGCTTGGGCAGTTTATTAGCTTTTGTTAGCGCCTATGCTTGTATTCATTACTTTCTCATTTTATTAGAAAAATTGGGCATGATGCCATTTGTTATCTACCGATTAATTCTGGGTGTTGGCTTACTTTGGTTTATTTTAGGTTAGATTCTATCTCTTCCGAAACTCAGCCAGTTACAAAATAAGTATCTCCAACAGTATGTAAAAGCATAACGTTGAACACATTTTCACTACATTTGAGAATACAAATATGATTACAGTTACCATAGATAATTTTCAGCACGTCGTTGTAGAAGAGTCAAAAAACAAGTTAGTACTCGTTAGTTTTTGGGCTCAGCAAGTGCCTGAGAGTGTTGAACTACGAGACAAGTTAGCCGCGAAGCTATCCGGATTAAGTGACCATATCACCTTAGCCACTGTTGACTGTCAAAATGAAGGTCAAATCGCCGAGCAATTTGGCATTAAGGGATTACCAACGGCTATTTTATTAAAAGATGCGCAACCCCTTGATGGTATCTCCGGACCACAAAATGATGAAAGTATTGCTGAGTTTTTAGATAAACATTTGCCAAAGCCTGAAGATATTTTACTTGCTCAGGCAAGAGTTGCCCTTGAAGATAATTTACTCGTTGAAGCTCAAAATGCCATCAGACAAGCCCATCAAATTGATAATAATCGCGCTGATATTAAGTTAGTGTTAATTAATGTTTGTTTGCTTACGGGCAAAACGAGTGAAGCAAAGACATTATTAAGCACAATAATGATGGTTGACCAAGATAGCGAGTATCACGCATTAATCGCCAAGGTAGAATTAGCTGAGCAGGCTGAGAACTCTCCTGAAATTAAAGCCTTAGAAGCACAGTTAAAAAACACACCTGATGATATCAACCTCAGCCAACAACTTGCTGCACAATACAGTCAAATTAATCGTCAAGAAGAGGCACTAACAATATTATTTCGTTTAGTGCAAGCTGGAGATGAGAGCACAAAAGATAAAAGCAAAGAGCTATTTTTAGATGTATTAAAGGCTTTACCTGATGGTGATCCACTTGCAACAAAATTTCGTCGAAAGCTTTACACGTTAATGTACTAAATATCAATTTCATCAAATTATTACCCGCTTGTGCTGGTTAAAATAATAAAGCCCGCTTCATGGTGAGTGAGCGGGCTTTTTTTGTGGCTTGTTAGCGATAAGCGATAAGCGATAGCTTATGGAATATGTTCACTGGCGAGGTAATCATGTGACTGCATTTCTTGTAAACGGCTTAAGCAACGCTTAAATTCAAACGCTAAACGCCCACCACTATATAAATCTTCTAAAGGGAGCTCGGCCGACATAATCAACTTTACATTGCGTTCATAGAATTCATCAACCAAAGCAATAAATCGGCGGGTAGTGTCATCACTATCAGGTCCCATTTCTTTAACATTAGCCATTAATACCGTGTGATACAGTTGACTGATTTCCATGTAATCACCTTGGCTACGAGCACTCTCACAAAGCACTGAAAAGTCAAAATAGACAACACCATCACTCACTAAAACGGTTTCTAATGGTCGATTATGAATTTCAATAGACTGCCCGACTTTGCCCTCATCTGTTGAGAGTTGCTTAAAGTAATGTTTTAAATTCTCATCTGCTTGTTCATCCAGTGGGTAATGAAATATTTCAGCTTGCTCTAATGTTCTTAAACGGTAATCAACACCACTATCAACATTGACAATAAGGGTATGTTCATTAATAAGTTTTATTGCGGGCAAAAATCGCTCTCGCTGTAAACCATTTCGATACAAGTCATCAGGAATAATATTTGATGTCGCAACTAACGTGACATTATGAGCGAATAATTCTTCGAACAATGTGCCTAAAATCATCGCATCAGTAATGTCAGAGACAAAAAACTCATCAAAGCAAATGATCTGTGTTTCGTCAGCAAATTTCTTAGCAATAATTTTCAGTGGATCAGACTGTCCTGATAGCATTTTGAGCTCTTGATGAACTCTGTGCATAAACCGATGAAAGTGCACACGCGTTTTATTGGTAAAAGGTAAGCTGTCAAAAAAAGTATCAACCAAGTAGGTTTTTCCTCGGCCAACACCTCCCCAAAAATACAAACCTTTAATAGGTTGCACTTCTTGCTTTTTATAAACTTTTTTCCAACGATTCAGTACTTTTTTAAAGCCAGTAACCGCTAAAGGTTTATTTTGTAAGTCATCGTATAAACGTTGTAGATGGATAACAGCATTTTCTTGTGCTGCATCAAAAAGAAAATCATCTCTGGTTAAATCTTGCTTATACTTATCGAGAGGAGGGAGCTTTATCATTAAGAGCCTATGTTATTTTTAATCTGTAAAAATACATTTTTTGCCACGATATTTTTACTAAGTAAATTGTTTTGATGGTAGTATAATCTATCTCAGCAACATATTTAATTTCTAATTACAAAGTAAGGTAACCCTATGGATGTAGTAATCGCTTTAGTCATTTTTATCATCGGTGGTATTGGTGGTTTTTTCGCAAATCGCCTTCTTTCTAGTACAAGTCAAGAGCAACGTAAACTCGCGGATCAAGCAAACAAAAGTGAAGCCGCTTTAGATCAATACAAGCTTGATGTTGCGGAGCATTTATCAAGTTCAGCCAAACTTCTCGACCAAATGAACAATACTTGCCAAACAGCCATGAAGCAAATGCAAGAAAGTACTCAATTATTACAAAAAGCAACGACTGTAGAGGTTGAAGGCATGCCCTTTTTCTCTGCTGAAACTCAACAACAGCTTGCGCAAACAGCGACTTTACGTCATCAAAAACGTAGCTCAGAAACTGCCGACCCTATGACAGAGGCACCACTTGATTACTCAGGAAACTCAAGTGGCTTATTTTCCGATCAGAAACAAAAAGTTACAACTGCAGAGTAATTTGATACATGATTAACTGAACTAAAGCCTTTTAGTTCAGTCTATTTATGGGTATTTATAGCCAAGACACCTCAAAATACAGGATGCAACTGGGACGTCTGAGCAGGTCACGTTCATCACTCAGACATCCTGAAACGAGCATTTTGAAGTATCTTGGGTATAGTAAGTTAACTAAATACTAGTTAACTTTTTTTATTGCTATAACAATAAATTTCGGAGAACTCTTAAATATGAAAAACTCATTCAAACTATCTACATCATCAAAGTATTCTAAATTATCCATTATTATCAGTGCAGCATTATTTTCATCTACTTTAGCGCTTGCTAGCGCCCCTGCATTAGCAAAGTTACCAGCCCAAGTAGATGGTCACGTAATGCCTAGCTTAGCGCCTATGCTTGAACACGCAACTCCTGCCGTAGTGAGTATTTCAGTGATAGGCACTCAAAAGGTACCGCAACAAAATGTACCCGATGCTTTCAAATTTTTCTTTGGTAATAAAGACAAAAGTCAAAACCAGCCTCAACAAAGACCATTTCGCGGCTTAGGTTCAGGGGTAATTATTGATAGCGACAAAGGTTATGTCGTCACCAATAACCATGTTGTAGAAAATGCAGATAAAATAATGATCACTTTAAAAGATGGCCGTCAGTTAGAAGCGAAAAAGCTGGGTAGTGATGCTAAAAGTGATATAGCCTTATTACAAATTGACTCTGATAACTTAAGTGAAATTAAACTAGCTGATTCTGATAATTTACGCGTAGGTGATTTCACTGTTGCTATCGGAAGTCCGTTTGGTTTAGGACAAACGGTAACATCAGGCATTGTCAGTGCGCTGGGGCGAAGTAATTTAAACATTGAGCATTATGAAGATTTTATTCAAACAGATGCCGCAATCAATAGTGGCAACTCAGGTGGTGCTTTGGTTAACTTACGTGGTGAGTTAATTGGTATTAATACTGCCATACTAGGCCCTGGCGGCGGTAATGTCGGTATTGGTTTTGCGATTCCAAGCAATATGATGCACAACCTAGTTACACAAATAATTGAATTTGGTGAGGTACATCGCGGTATTCTTGGTGTATCAGGACGCAGTGTAAATAGCGAGATAGCCAAAGCAATGGAATTAGAGGTCAGCCAAGGTGGATTCATTGAGCAAGTTATGCCTGAGTCTGCTGCTGATGAGGCTGGTATTAAAGCAGGAGACGTAATAATCGAAGTGAACGGTAAAACGATTAAGAGTTTCTTTGAATTACGCGCTAAAATCGGTTCAATTGGTGCTAATAAAAAAGTTAAATTAACAGTCATTAGAGATGGTGATAAAGAAATATTTACCGTTAAATTAAAACAAGATCAAAGTGCAGAGATTGCTGCGGTTAGTATTCATCGAATGTTAGATGGTGCAGAGTTAGAAAATAGCACTAAAAAACAAGCCATTGTTATAGAGCAAGTTGCAGAAGGCTCTCCGGCTCAAATGGCAGGATTAAAAGCGGGTGATATAATCACTGGCGTTAACCGAAGTCGTATCAAAGATATTGCTCAATTACGTGATTACCTTAAAGATAAAACCGGTGTATTAGCACTAAACATTGTTCGGGATAATCATGCTCAGTACATAATGATCCGCTAATTAACTGCTCACTTAGTAATAATTAAACCGTTTGCGATTACGGTAAGAGTATTTAGTAAAGAAGAACTCAAGCTGATTACATTGACAAGACCTATTTGCATTGGTTGAACTCACGGTAATTAGCTTTTTTTATGTTACACTGAAAATATTGGTACCTATAAAATAAGATAACCTTTGAAATTCTTCTCTTCAATAAAATATATAATTACAGCAATAAGTTACGGCGTGCTATTAGCGCTAGTCTTATTACTTCTCATACCCGGACTCTTGCCTGGTTTAAATAATAGCAGTTTAGCAACAAGCCTTTTTAAAGGCAGTCAAGCTCAACAAGCACCACTCTCCTTTGCAAAAGCCGTTAGCATAGCTAGTCCTGCTGTTGTGAATATTTATTCTCAACAAATTGAGGTGAACCCACAATATGGCCGCAAAGCACGTAAAAGTACTCGGTTAGGCTCAGGGGTTATTATGGATACCCATGGCTACATTTTGACTAACTTACATGTCATTCGCCAAGCAGACCTTATTCATGTGTTATTGCAAGATGGTCAAATTTATCCAGCCGAATTGATTGGTTTTGACCATTACACTGATTTAGCCGTTCTCAAAGTAAATGCAAGCAACTTACCGGTAATCCCACAAAAGGAACAACAAACATCACTTGTAGGTGATATTGTGCTTGCGATTGGTAACCCTTTAAACTTAGGGCAAACAGTCACCCAGGGCATTATTAGTGCAACCGGACGCAACGGTTTGAGTAACACCAGCTATTTAGAGTTTTTACAAATGGATGCTGCTATCAATGAAGGCAATTCAGGTGGTGCGCTGATAAACAGTAATGGTACTTTAGTGGGTATTAATTCAAGAAAATTCACTCAGTCAAACCCACAATTATCGATTCAAGGCATTTTCTTTGCTGTTCCATATCAACTCGCTTATAAAGTAATGCGTCAAATCATTGAAAATGGCAAAGTGGTACGTGGCTGGTTAGGTATTTCTACGACAAACTATCATAACGAGTTAAAGGGATTCGTTGTCGATGAAGTAATGAATAATAGTCCTGCGCAAGCGGCCGGAATAAAAGTAGCTGATGTGGTTTATCAAATAGACAATGTAGCCATAGAGAGTGTTGCCGATGCTTTAGATATTATTGCCGAAACTCAACCTAATACCGAATTAACCTTTAAGATTTACCGAGAAGGTAATGCGATTGAGACCAAAGTGAAAATCATCGAGTTATCTAATTAACTTTTGAACTAAGTTAACACTGACATTGGCTAACTGTAGTACATAATTCATCAGTAATAAAAATACTAATAATAAAAGCTACGAGCAATAAAAAAGGCAGACTGTAATTAAACAGTCTGCCTTTTTTATATTAGTACTCTCGGTCTATTACGTTAATTAACGCTGCCGTATTAGCGATATATCTTACGAGTCTAATTCAAGTAAATATTTCACTAGGTTTTGGTAATCTTGCTCAAAGTTCTTTTTATCTAATTTACTCGCATCAATTTTATATTTACCATTAACGATAATAGTTGGAACGCCTGTTAATGCACGTTTAGCGGTCATATTCTGTTGGTACTTTTTCAATGCCTTTGCTTGTGAATTAACACTAAAGCTTTTCATTAATTTATCAAATTTATCACCATCTGCGCCGTTTAAGACAAAGATATTACGAATATCTTTTTCTGAAGTTATAACTGCACGTTGCACGTGAATATAATTAAATACCGCACCAACTAACTTGTCCGCATCACCTAATTGCTCTGCAACAACAATTGATTTAGTGATCATTTGTTGAATTTTAGGACTAGCACCACGAAGAAAATCTACATGATTACGCTCAAATGAAGCATCAGCAGGTAAAGCCTTTTTAAGGTTATGCATTAGAGGCTCAAACTTAAAACAGTGGCCACAATAGACTGAGAAGTACTCTCTCACTTCTTTTTTCTTAGTTACAGTCTCATTCACTTTAGTATATTGCTTACCCTCAGTGTATTGTGCAGCCGCAGCGTTTACCGATAAAGCCAACAACGGCATTAACAAAAGAGATTTTAGTATTTTATTCATTATTATTTCCTAAAGTAAAATGACCTAATTACAGTAAGTAATATAATTTATATTACTTACTTATTGTGCGTAACTCAGGTTAAAAATTATTCAAACTTAACGGTGGTTGTTGCAGTGCTGACATTTGCTCTTTAAGCATCAGTATTTGCTGCTCCCAATATTTCTCAGTATTAAACCAAGGAAAATTCTGCGGGAAGGCTGGATCATGCCAACGTTTACATAACCATGCCATGTAATTGACAACACGCATAGTTCTTAATGATTCTATCAAAAGAAGCTGGTCACTTTCAAACTCAAAGAACTCCTCATAGCCCATTAATAGTGTATCAAGTTGTAACAACTGCTGTTGTCGGTCCCCTGACAGCATCATCCAAAGGTCTTGAATCGCTGGTCCTGTTCGACAATCGTCTAAATCAACAAAGTGTGGCCCTTCATCACGCCATAAAATATTGCCGGCATGACAATCGCCATGTAAGCGAATTTGCTGCATATCTTTGGCAGGTAGATACTGCTCTGCAGCCACCTTAATGACTTGATCCAAAATAGTGAAAAATGGCGTCGTTAAACTCTTAGGCACGTAACCTGATGCAAGGATACTTTCACGGGCTTGAAAAAGTAACTCTTCACTATTAAAACTGGGTCTTTGTATAAAGTTATTCTGTGATGAAACCGCATGAATACGTCCAATAAAGCGCCCCATCCATTCAAGTTGATTAAGGTTATCAACCTCAAAAATACGCCCACCTCGACAAGGAAAAACCGCAAACTGGTAACCTTGGAATTCAAATAAACTTTGTCCATTGACTTTAAGTGGCGCAACTATGGGTAGTTCTTGCTCTTCTAACTCAAAAGAAAAATCATGCTCTTCATTTATTTGCGCAAGCTGCCAGCGTTGTGGTCGATAAAACTTTGTCACATATTTAACAAGGTTATCATCATGGAATTGATAAACACGGTTCTCATAGCTATTGAGTGCTAATAAACCACTATCAACACTAAAGCCGGCACTCTCTAAGCCATCAATAATTAAATCAGGTGACAAAGCACTAAAATCAAATGATGCCATTAGCGTTTATTAAAAAATCGGCTTTCTTGCTCGATTTTAGCCTCACCTTCAGGTGAAATTTGTTCAACGGTAAAGATAATATTACTCATATATTTTTCCAATTCATAAGGATCAACTGACACACTAATCGGTAATGTATAAACTGTCGCAGCCTTAACTGTTACTTCATTTTTACCATGCCATATTGTGTTTTCAATACCTTTAACAGATAGTTTATAGGTATTGTCCGTTTGTGACATATTCAAGATTTTTAAGGTATAGACATTTTCAATCTCACCATTAAACTTCTCTCTTGCTAATTCGGTGCGATCACGGATGATATCTAAGGACAGTGGTACACGATTAACAATCTCAAGTACCAACATAGTACTCATAATAATCAGCAATACTGCATAACCAATAAGTTTAGACCGGACAATATGGACTTTCTTGCCTTGTAATTCATGCTCGGTGGTATAGCGAATAAGTCCTTGCTCATAATTCATCTTACTCATAACACCCGAGCAAGCATCGACACAGGCACCACAATTGATACACTCATATTGCAAACCATTACGAATATCTATACCAGTAGGGCAAACTTCAACACATAAATTACAATCAATACAATCCCCTAACCCCATCGCTTTATGATCTTGTTTACGTGCACGAGGGCCACGATTCTCACCTCGTTTCTCATCATACGAAACCGTTAAGGTGTCTTTATCAAACATCGCTGACTGAAAACGTGCATAAGGGCACATATGCAAACATACAGTCTCTCGCATCCAGCCCGCATTACCATAAGTAGCAAAAGTGAAAAACGCTAAAATACCCGCCATCATCAAACTGGTATCTAAGGTGAAAACATTGACGAATAAATCTTGCATTGGCGAGAAATAACCAGCAAATGTCATCGCGGTAAATAAAGAAAACGACAGCCAAGCAAGATGTTTTAAGGTTTTTCGTATCACCTTATTCGCACTTGTCTTTTGCCCATCGAGTTTTCTTCTCTGGTTAGCTGTTCCTTCAATTTTTTCTTCAAACCAAATAAAGATGAACGTCCAAACGGTTTGCGGGCACATATAACCACACCAAACTCGACCGAGAAAAGTGGTCACAAAAAATAATAAAAAAGCGCCAAATATACTAAACCAAGCGAGCAAGGTTAAATCTTGGGGCCAGAGTGTCAGACTCCATATAGTAAAGCGTTGTTCACTAATATCGAACAATACCGCTTGGTGTCCATTAAACTGCAGCCAAGGCAGCAGTAGAAAAAATGCAAAATAAACCAAATTCATTCGCTGTCTTAGCTTTTGGAAAAAGCCAGAGACTTTACGCACGTATATTTGATCACCTGGTTTATAGCGCTCTTTACCGGTATTTTTACTGCCATGGATTTTAACATTTTTAATGGGAATATGTTGCTCTACTACTGCCTTTTTGCTCTCAGGCGTAGATGATGATTGGTCGTTTTCTCTCACGATGAATCCTTGATAAGCGGAAAATAACTACTAACGGGCAGCTACAGGCTAGCCCCCAAAAGAGTAATGATTTTATTAACAATAGCGCACAATAGCTAATAATTTATTACCTTAAACAGGGTAATTAATATAATATCGACTCTTATTATTTATTATATGACATCTTATGAAGCATTTATTGATCTTAATCGTTGCTGCCGCACTCTATTTACATTTCTACCCAAACGAGGAAGTGACGAACTTTTATAACGAACAGAAACAAGTCTTACTTGATGGTTTCAGTGAATTTAGTGATACCAAAGTACGTTTAAAGGCCGATAAAATTTATTTAGACTTAGAAAGTGAGCTAGATAGTTTTTCAGAGAAAGAAGTCGAACGCTTAAAGAACATCACTTCTTCAAGAGCGAATGTCAAAGAGTTTTACTTAACCATTTGTAAAACTAAAACAAGGGATATTGATTTTCATATCAGCAATGAAAAGAAAGTATGCTCCACCATAAACCGTTATGTAAATATGCTTTAACCCTAAGGTTAAAACATATTTACAATAGCGTTGTTAGCTAGCAGATAACCTCACTAATAATTTGGCAAAGTTATCGCCGGCTTGTTCTTGATCAACATGTTGTTGCGCTTTTATTTGCCACTGTCCATTAACCATCACATCGAACACTGGGTTTTGCTGACTTGCAAAAATCATACTATCAAGTAAGTGCTGGTTGCCATTGGCGAACAATTTAGTTTTATCTTTATCCAGTACTAATAAATCAGCCTGCTTACCCACTGCTAGGCAACCAGTATTACTGTTAGTACTTTGAGCACCACCTTGCGCGGCTTGCTGCCATAAATTTTGACCAACAGACGCTTGCTCATCCGTAGCTAAAATAGCACGTTGTTGCTTTATAAGACGCTGAGCATATTCAAGCCAGCGTAACTCTTCAATTGGGTTAACTGAAATATGACTATCTGAGCCAATAGCAATAGTTCCTTTTTCACTAAGAAACTCTGTAGTGGGAAATATGCCATCACCTAAATTAGCTTCCGTTGTTGGGCAAATACCTGCTATTGCTTGTTTATTGATAATGCCTTTTCTCTCGGCTTCATTTATATGTGTTGCATGAATTAGGCACCAATGTTTATCAAGTTCGATGTTATCAAGCAACCATTGCACCGGTCTTTTACCATAATGAGCTAAACAGTCATCGACTTCTTTTTGTTGTTCGCTAATATGAATATGAATAGGCGCCTGCTTATCTAAACCGCGTACATGCTGTACCGCACTAACCAAGGATGTTTTATCTACGGCACGTAAAGAATGTGGTGCAATCCCCACATTCGTATTCGAGTATTGCTCGCTTAACACAAAACAATCACTGACTAACTGATTAAACTGCTCAGTAGAGTTAATGAATCGCTTCTGTCCTTCACTTGGTTTCTGCTCACCAAAGCCGCTGTGTTGATAAAGAACGGGTAACAAGGTTAAACCAATACCCGACTCTTTAGCTGCATCAAAAATAGCTTGTGCCATGGTAGCCAAGTTTGCTGACTTACTTTTTGATTCGTTGACATCACCAGTATTATCGCTATAAATACTGCCATCGATGTCATGGTGTAAGTAATGAAATTCTGCAACGCGGGTATAACCCATTTTTAGCATTTCAATATAAAGCTGTTTAGCAATATTTTTAGCATCAACATCTGTTAGCTGAGCCAAAAACTGATACATGATTTTTCGCCACGTCCAGAAACTGTCTTGCCCTTCACTACCTTGTTCACTAAAGCCAGCGAAAGCACGTTGAAAAGCATGAGAATGACAATTGACCATACCCGGAATAACTACGCCCTGAGCTACCTCTGCACCGTCAACCATACCAGCCTCAATAGCGGTAATAACACCTTGTTCAATCGTGATAGTTTGTTTACTTGCCCAACCATGGTCTAATAAAATATTTTCTGCGTATAGTTTCATATTGCTCTACTAAAATTATCTACTAATATTGTTGCTAAGTGTGCTGTCTACCATTACTTTTCGTTAGCAAAATCAGCTAAGCACTTTACAAATAACTGTAACTTCTCTTTTACCTTAGCTGCTTTTATTTCATTATAATGGTCGCTAGGCTCATCCATATAGGTATGTTGTGATAACTCTAACTGCACAGCATGAATATTGTCTTTAGGCTTACCGTAACCTCGTGTGATATATCCGCCTTTAAAGCGGCCGTTAACTACACTAGAGTATGGCGAGAAATCAAGCTGCTCAATTTTACTAATCAAATCACTGCTACAACTTTCACCATTGGCACTACCAAAATTGAAATCAGGTAATTGTCCTTCAAAAAAGCGAGGGACTTTTGATAAAATAGAGTGTGCGTCTAATAAGACAACTTTACCAAACTGTGCTTTCATCTTTGCTAAGGTATCGTTTAATGTTTGGTGATAAGGCTGCCAGTAAAGTTCAATTCTTCGTTGTATTTCAGCCTCAGTAGGCTCTTGGCCAGTTTTATATAATGGCGACAAATCAAAAGCCGTTGTCGGGCACAATTCGGTACTGTTTGCGCCTGGGTATAGATTTACACCATCGATATTTCGGTTTAAATCGATAACATATCGACTGTATTTAGGCTTGATAACCGAAATACCAAGATCTTTGGCAAAATCATAGAGCTTATCCATGTACCAATCAGTATCAGGCACCTGGTGTCCCGTATTTGTCATGGTATTTATTACGTCATCAGGGATTGATTGGCCATTATGTGGCATGCTAATTAACATACCAATATTGCCAGTGACCAAATCATAACTTGTATTCATATTATCCCCTAAAAATTGGCTACCATTCAAATTGTATATACAACTTAGTTACAGCTAACTTATCATGCGAGAGTGAGTCTGAGCAAGGATAGATGAGATTCTTTTGTCTTGTGCAAAGTAGTCCTCGATAGTAAATTTACCATTCACCTAGATTTAAAATAGGTTTTACCTATTGTAACGATAGGTTTAATAAGTTTTACTAAATCAATTTGAGCTATCATAATAGCTGCATCTTAACGAGTTACCTCAAGTAGCAACTCGAAAAACGAATACAATTAACTAATAAAGGATTTCATTATGTTTAACGATATTACCGGTCAAACAGTCCCTGCAGTCACTTTTCCAATCATAGCCGATGACGCATGGAATGCACGCAGCAGTGAAGATATTTTTGCCAACAAAACTGTGGTAGTTTTTTCATTACCTGGTGCATTCACCCCAACGTGTTCGTCTTCTCATTTGCCACGTTATAACGAATTAGCTGCTAAGTTTTTTGAAAACGGTGTTGATGAAATTGTTTGTATCTCAGTAAACGATACTTTTGTTATGAATGCTTGGGCAAAAGACCAAGATGCCGACAACATAAGCTTTATCCCTGATGGTAACGGTGACTTCACTCAAGGCATGGGTTTGTTAGTTGATAAATCAGCGATTGGTTTTGGTAAGCGTAGCTGGCGTTATGCCATGTTAGTTAAAGATGGCATTATCCAAAAAATGTTCATTGAAGCTGATTTACCAGGCGACCCGTTTGAAGTATCAGATGCTGATACCATGCTTAACTTTATTAACCCTGAAGCGGTGCAAAAAACTGAAGTCGCTATTTTCACAAAACACGGTTGTTCGCACTGTGTTAAAACTAAAGCTCTACTCGCTGAAAAAGGCCTACAATACGAAGAAATGATATTAGGTGAAGATACGACTATTACCGCAATGCGAGCTATCACTCAAGCAGATACTACACCACAAATATTTATCGATGGTAAACTTATTGGCGGCAATGATGAATTAGTAAAATACTTTAGTTAATAAGCATTCTACTACTAATAAACTGAGCCATACCCAATAAAAACACAATAATGAGATACCCGTTACCGTTCAAGATACAAGTTTCAGAGTTTGTGAGCTGTTTCAGTTTTAGGCGCAGTGATTAAATAATGGTTATCCCCTATTTAATTGCTGCAACAACAAAATGGAATGGCTCACAACCTTCTTTGATGGGTTTAAAATGACTTTATACTGCGTTAAATAATCAAACCATAGAATGACTATGCTTAAATTATTTTCCTTGCCTAAAGTCATTTTAATTCCCACTGAAATCCTGCACTTTGAATGGTAACGGGTATATACTCTCATTATTGTGTTTTTTGCTGTTTATATATAGCAGCGGTAATAATAATTTCTGGAATTAAGATGGATAACCAGCCTTACAACCCTCTTCATGGTTTAACTTTAAAGACGATAGTCACTGATCTAGAAGCCTACTTTGGTTTTGAAACCTTAGGTAAAACGATTAAAATCAAGTGTTTTACTGACGATCCAAGTATTCAATCGACGTTAAAGTTTCTGCGCAAAACCCCATGGGCTAGAGAGAAGGTTGAGCAGCTTTACATTAAAAATAAAACTAAAATTCAAAATTCGTTTGAATAATCTAATTTGAACACGTTAATTTGAACACGTTCGACGCTTTCAATTGCTTGTCTGTCTATTAATTCTATAACTTATAGCCAGACAAGCTATTAAAGCGCTGGTAATGTATTGAAAAATATCTAATGATGACGGTAATACTCATTAGCAATAAGATCGTTATGTCTACAGCCACACATTATATTTTAACTTGGCAATGTCCTGATAATAGTGGCGTTTTAGCCAAAGTATCACAAAGCCTATTTTCACATGGCGCTTTTATTACCGAAACCTCACAATACAGTGATCCTTATACTGAAACTTTTTTTTCACGTATTGCTTTTGATGATCGTAATTTAACCGTTTCAAGTAGTGAATTTTTTGAAGCATTAGATGAGTTAGCAAAACCTCTCGCCATGCAATATCAATTGCGTAAGCGCGATGATGTACCTAATGTTCTTATTGCGGTATCAAAAGATGATCACTGCTTAGTGTCATTGTTAACAAAGTGGCGCTCTGGTGTTTTACCCATCAATATCGTCGGTATTATTTCTAATCATCAAAATTGTCAGGCACTAAGTGAATGGCATAATGTTCCATTTTATCATTTACCGGTAAATGCAGAAACCAAGCAACAACAAGAAGCTCAAATTACTGGCTTGATGACAGAGCTTAAAGTTGACCTGTTAGTATTAGCACGTTATATGCAAATTCTGTCTGATGATTTATGCCAGCAACTACAAGGTAAAGCTATTAATATCCATCACTCGTTTTTACCTAGTTTTAAAGGTGCTCGTCCTTATCATCAAGCTCATGCCCGTGGCGTTAAAGTTATTGGCGCAACTGCCCATTATGTCACAGCGAATCTAGATGAAGGGCCGATTATCGCGCAAGAGGTAAAGCCAATTAATCATACTTTTACCATAGAGCAAATGGTACATATGGGTCATGATTTAGAAGCAACAGCTTTGAGCCATGCGGTAAGGATTCATGCTGAACAGCGAGTTTGCATCAATGGTGATAAAACTGTAATTCTGGCTTAACATTAATTTAGTCTGAACTAGCTTTGGCTTAATTAACATTTTTCACTTCTACGGCTGTAAGTAATTTTGTACAGCCGTCAACTCCCCCTGACGTCCGGTGTATTACTAAATTCAGCCAAAATTAGCCTAATAGGTCACTTTATGATTAAAATTACCTCATAAACTATTTTAATAGAAGTCCTGATCATGATTAATATAGAAAAAATTCACCACGTTGCCTATCGTTGCAAAGACGCAAAAGAAACAACGACTTGGTACAAAGACAAGCTAAACATGGATTTAGTGCTAGCTATCGCTGAAAACGAAGTGCCTTCAACCAAAGCGCCTGATCCTTACATGCATATTTTTCTTGATGCGGGCAATGAAAATGTATTGGCATTTTTTGAGTTGCCTAACTCTCCTGCCATGGACAGAGATCAAAATACTCCAGCTTGGGTTCAGCATATTGCCTTAAGGGTTGCGAGTTATGATGAGTTAGTATCCGCTAAAGAAGAACTTGAAAGTAAGTCCGTTGATGTTTTAGGCCCCGTTAATCATGGTATATTTAAATCTATTTATTTCTTTGATCCAAACGGTCACCGTTTAGAGCTTGCTGTCGATATTGGTACTAGCGAACAATACAAAGAACTTAACAGAGTCGCTCACGAGATGATTGAAGAATGGTCTGTGACTAAACGTGCTCCGCGTCATGCTGCTTGGTTACATGAGCTAGATTAGTTGACTCTCGTTGTGTCTAAATAATCTCAAAAAATATAAAAGCACCTTAACTTATCATTAAGGTGCTTTTTATTTGCCCGTTAGGCTAGCTAACTAACGATAAGTCAGCAGAACTAGGCTTCATATTCTTTACGTAATTGCTTAGCCGCCTTAACCATGTTTTCTAACGCTAATTTAGTTTCTGTCCAACCACGTGTTTTCAAACCACAATCTGGGTTTACCCATAAACGCTCTACCGGTATATGCTTTTGTGCTTTACCAATGAGATTAATCATCCAATCAACCTCTGGTACATTCGGTGTATGAATATCATAAACACCTGGGCCTAAATCATTAGGATAAGCTTGCTTATCAAATGCATCGAGTAACGACATATTCGAACGTGATGTTTCTACCGTTAATACATCAGCATCAAGTGCCACTATGGCGGGTAAAATATCATTAAACTCTGAATAACACATGTGGCTATGAATTTGTGTTGCTGCTGGTGCCTTAGCGGCTGACAAGCAAAATGATGCCGTTGCCCAATCAAGATATGTTTGCCATTGGCTTTGCTTAACGGGCATGCCCTCACGTATTGCTGGCTCATCAATTTGTATTATTTGTGTGCCACTAGCAATTAAATCAACCACTTCATCACTAATTGCTAAGGCAATTTGTTTTGATACTTGTTCTCGTGATAAATCATCACGAACAAAAGACCAACATAGAATGGTAATTGGACCCGTTAACATGGCTTTAACCGGTTTAGCTGTTAAAGACTGCGCAAAGTTAGTCCATTCAACCGTCATTGGTTTTTTACGACTAATATCACCGAAGATGATCGGCGGTTTTACACAACGCGAACCATAACTTTGCACCCAAGCAAACTGGGTAAAGGCCACACCATCAAGTAACTCACCGAAGTACTCAACCATGTCGTTACGCTCTGATTCGCCATGAACCAATACGTCTAAGCCAATTTCTTCTTGGCGAGTAATAGTGTCGCGAATTTCGTCTTGAATCAGCTTAGTGTATTGCTCATCATTGATCTCACTTCTACGCCATTTTGCACGGGTTTCTCGAATATCACCGGTTTGTGGAAATGAGCCGATAGTCGTGGTTGGTAAAAGAGGTAAATTTAATTCCGCTTGTTGCACAACTTTACGCACGTCAAAGCTTTCTTTACGGGCAAAGTCTACTTTAGTTAATGCGCTAACCCGTTGCTGCACTTCAGCATTATTAATACGCTTTGATGTACCGCGAGCCACAGCAGGATTTGAGTAAATGCTGATTTCATCACTGTTCTGATTAACCAAAGCATTTTTAAGCAAAGCTAACTCTTCACATTTTTGCTTGGCAAACGCTAGCCATGATTTAAATTCGCTATCTAATTTACTTTCTTGGTTTAAATCCACTGGTGAATGTAATAATGAACACGAAGGTGCAAGCCATAAGCGATCACCTAAAGTTTTGTATAAAGGAACTAGCTTTTTATACACAGAGACTAAATCTGTTTTCCATACATTGCGACCATTAATAACACCTAATGAAATAATCCAATCATGAGGTAAGCGATCGATAATACCTGTCACATCGCTTTGTTCAGCAATGGTATCAATATGAAGTCCGTCAAAATTTAAACCTTTTATTAAGTCGATATGATGGTCAATTGAAGCAAAGTAACTAGTTAGCAATACTTTCAGATTACCCTTGTTAAGTACTTGGTGAGCCTGAGTAAAAGCTTGTTGCCACTTTGGTTCTAATTCCAGTCCTAATACAGGCTCATCAAGTTGTAACCACTGCACGCCAGCATCTGATAGTTGACTTAACACCGCTTGATAACGTATTAATAATTCAGGTAATAACGCTAATTTATCTTCATTACCATTGTTATTATCACTTTCAAATACGCTTAAATAAAGATAAGTAATTGGACCAAGTAGTACCGCTTTACGATTATCAGTAATCGCTTGCGCCTCTTTAAAATGGCTAAGTAGATTATCAGTATTGACTGACGTATCTTCGGCTAATAGCGCCGCGCTTAACTCAGGTACAATATAATGATAATTAGTATTAAACCATTTAGTCATATCACTAGCAGCACATTGACAACCTGATGGTGCTTGACCTCGACCAATACGGAACTCGAGATCTAAAACATTATGTTCTGCATTGTCCGTATGATCATGTGCATCTTCATTGTTACTTGTATGAGTATGCTGTTTATTAACGCTATGACTAGTAAATCGCTCTGGGGCTAACCCCAATAATAACGTGGTATTTAATACGTGATCGTAATGAGCAAAGTCGCCTACAGGTAACAACTCCACACCTGCCTCTTGCTGGATCTGCCAATTTTGTTTACGACGGTTCTTACATTCAGTTAAAAAATCAGCTTGTGATAAATCACCACGCCAGTACTTTTCTAGAGAGAATTTTAGTTCGCGCTTTGCGCCTATACGTGGAAAACCTAAATTATGAATTTGCATGCCTGCTCCAATATGATTATTTGATCTGCGAATAAAAGAGTAATAACTCTGTTAACTGGCCTGGGCTAATATTCATTTTTATAACAAAAACAAATAGACGTCTAGACGTTTGAATGGTTATAATCTAGAGAAGTAGCTTTTAAGACAAGCGCAAATAGTTCAACAGGGAGTTGAAATAAATTCATTATGTTCGAAATTAAACATTTAAAAACACTAACAACACTCGCCCACACCGGCAATATTCGTAAAGCTGCTGAACAGCTGTTTAGTAGTCAATCGGCTTTGTCACATCAGATTAAAGACTTAGAACAAAGGTTAAATACCCCTTTATTTATCCGTAATACCTCTCCGGTTGAATTCACTGAGGCAGGTCGGATTTTACTCAATTTGGGTGAAGAGTTTTTACCTAAAATTAAAGCCGCCAATTCTGCATTGAAGTCACCTTCATTAACGACAAGTTCTTTAAAAATAGCGATTGCATGTCATGCTTGTTTTCAATGGTTATTACCGGTGACGAGTCACTTTTCACAGCAAAATAGTAAGATTAAACTTGAATTCATTGATGAATCTTTCGACGTTAATAAATCACTAAAACATAGTGAAGATAAAGTAGATATTCTGTTTACCGATGAAAAGTTATCTGAAGAGAATATAGTCTATAAAGAAATTGGGCAGTTTGAAGTGATGGCAGTCATCTCTAATCAACAATTATCTGCTCTGCTTCATGCTGATAACAGTATCAACTCACCAGAGAGAAAAGAACAAGCTAGCCCTTATTTACTGCCAAAACATTTTAGCCAATTTACCTTACTAACTTACCCGCTGCCGCCCGAACAGTTAGATATTTTCAAATTATTTTTAACGCCGGCAAAATGTAAACCGATTAAAGTAAAACAAGTGACGAATAGCCATGTAATGCTGCAAATGGTCTCAGCAGATATGGGCGTAGCGACTTTGCCTGATTGGTTAGTAACAAGTGCAACCAAGCAATCACTCTTTAACTGTATGCGCTTAGGCGAAAACGGTATTCATAAAAAACTTTATGCCCGTTATGATAAAAATAGTCGCCAATTAGCTATGATAGAAAAGCTCCTACCTGAAGCTATCAAAGAGTTTGCAAATCTATACATTAACGAACACTGAAAATAGTAAAGTACAATCATCAATTCAAGAATGAGGTAAGTCATGTGGTATCAAACTGAAGTAATATTACGTTCAAGAAATCGTGGCTTTCATTTAATCACTGATGAAATATTAAGCCAACTGCCAGAGCTAAATGAAGTTAATTGTGGAATCCTTCATTTTTTTATCAAACATAGCTCTGCTTCAATTACCTTAAATGAAAATGCTGATCCGACAGTACGTAGTGATATGGAAGCGCACTTTAATCACTTTGTACCTGAACGAGCATCTTACTACCAGCATACCTATGAGGGTGATGATGATATGCCTGCTCATATTAAAGCAAGCCTATTAGGCAATAGTTTGAGTTTACCTATTACTAATGGCCAATTAAATATTGGTATTTGGCAGGGAATATATTTAGGTGAGCATAGGAACCATGCTAGCAGCCGCACGATTGTAGCGACCCTTAATGGTGAGTAGAGAACTAAGAAATAACAAGCTGGATCCTCGATGAAAATACCACGAGGATGACAACTGAAATAATAATGATTAAAGTCTACTTATCGATAATAGTATTCAGCTTTAAGTTATATTGTTCAAGTTTAAGGAAGCAGCACGGAGTTGACGTTAGTCAAGACTCCGTACATCCTGTACTCCACCTTTCAGGTCATCCTTTGGATGTTCAAATTATTTCCCGAAGAATTTGTGAGTACTTCTGACGCATAAATTGAGCAATACAGCGACAAGCTGAACACCTATTCAGCTATTTGATTAATCTTCTTCTAGTACATGCGGTCCGGCATAGTTATCAAAGCGAGAAAACTGACCTTGGAAGGTCAGTGGTACTCTACCAATCGGGCCGTTACGTTGTTTACCAATAATTATTTCTGCCATGCCTTTAAATTCACTGTCATCGTGATAAACCTCATCACGATAAATGAACATGATTAAATCGGCATCCTGCTCTATTGAACCTGATTCACGTAAATCTGAGTTGATTGGTCGTTTATCTGCTCGTTGCTCCAAGCCACGGTTTAGCTGAGACAGTGCAACAACAGGCACTTTTAATTCTTTCGCTAAGGCTTTGAGTGAACGAGAAATTTCAGCAACTTCTAAGGTACGGTTATCGGAGAATTGTGGCGCTCGCATTAATTGCAAGTAATCAATCATGATCATAGATATACCGCCATGATCGCGATGTATTCTTCTCGCACGAGAGCGAACTTCTGTTGGCGTTAAACCTGCGGCATCATCAATAAACATTTTGCCTTTTTCCATGAGTAAACCCATGGTTGACGATAACCGTGCCCAATCTTCATCTTCTAATTGACCAGTACGAATTTTAGTTTGATCTATTCGTCCTAAGGAGGCCAACATACGCATCATGATTTGGTCTGCCGGCATCTCTAAACTAAAGATAAGCGCTGGATGCTCTTGTGTCATCGCAGCATGCTCAGCCAAGTTCATCGCAAAGGTCGTTTTACCCATCGATGGACGTGCTGCAACAATTATCAAATCAGATTTTTGTAAACCTGCGGTCATTTTATCTAAATCAGCATAACCACTTGGTACACCCGTAACACCACCTGTTGGCGATGAACAAAGCTTTTCAATACGATCAACCGTTTTTTCTAAAACACTCGTTAGACTTTCTGGACCTTCTGATTTATTGGCACGTTTTTCAGCAATAGCAAAGACTTTAGTTTCAGCAAAGTCGAGCAATTCTGCACTAGTACGCCCTTGGGTATCATAACCGGCTTCTGCGATTTCATTGGCAACACTGATCATTTCACGGGTTACCGCACGTTCACGAACAATGTCAGCATATGCACTGATGTTAGCGGCACTTGGGGTGTTTTTCATCATCTCAGCGAGATAAACAAAACCGCCCGCATCATCAAGCTTTTGATCGTTTTCCAAACCTTCAGAGAGCGTAATTAAATCGACGGGTTCGCCTAATTCGATTAATGAGCCAATGGTTTCGAAAATAAGACGGTGTGAGCGACTATAAAAGTCCTCGGCAACGGTTCGTTCAGAAACACGATCCCAGGTCTCATTATCAAGTAACAAACCACCAAGTACCGACTGCTCTGCTTCTAGCGAGTGTGGTGGTACTTTTAATTCATCAATTTGTTTGTCTCTAATAAATTGCTGTTCTTTGGCAAATTTACGTGGCTTTTTGTCCGCCATTACCTTAACCCTACTCTGCTGCATCACCATACTCACATTTGTTTTAACGCTTGTTATAACTAAGGTAAAACAAGGTTCGTGAGTATCTAAAAAAGGAGTGCTAATGTAGCAGAATTTGCCCTATGGGAATATAAAAGATTATCTCAAAAAGAACTTCGAGTTAAAAAATTATTTACTACTCACCTCAACATTGCCACTAACCGTTGATACTCTTACTAAAGCACTACCGTTAACCGTTTGAAAATTTAATTTTGCACCAGGACCATATTCATCATGCTCAGTTTTAGCTTGAGTTATATTATTCTCTATATCGCCGCCAACACTTGATTTAAGACTAAAATCAGCATCAACCCCCTGTTGAAAAGTAAACGCTAAGTCGCCACTTACCGTAGAGGCTTTCAGTAATGCTTTTTCATTTAAGGTTATTTTTGCTTGTAAGTCACCACTGACAGTTCTAATGCGTAGCTCTATAACTTCGGCTAAATTAAGTTTACTTTGCCCAGACACGTTATTGAAAAAAACTTCCTTGGCTCGGCTATTAATAACAACTTCGCCACTCACTGCTCTAATTTCTAACCGCCCTGTTGAATCGGTATCTTTTATATCGCCACTAACGGCAGACAATGATACTTTCCCAGATAATTTATCACTATCGATATTGCCACTAATGCTATTTAGTTCAACACTTTGCGTGACATTCTTTGCTAAAACATCACCGCTAACCGTTTTAACTTCAACGCCACCATGTAAGTTTGACACATGAATGTCGCCAGAAATACTTGACGATTTCATTCGAATATTTTTTGGCATGAAAACTGTGATTTTTGAACCCTCAGCACTCCAATTATCCATTCTCGGGTATTCAACCTTAATGAAAACTTGCGCACCTTTTTGTTCAAAAACAAGCTTTTCTGCATCGTCATCTAACGTGCCAGTAACTGATATTTTATCTTTATCCCAGCCGACGACATTAATGAAACCACTGTGGTTATTAATAGAGATATTGGTGACATTGTCACTTGATAAACTTTCTGCAACTTCAGTCGCAGCGAATACCTGCCCACTTAATAATAAACAAGACACTGCTGCAATTATATTTACCCACTGTTGTATTTTTATTGTTAATTTTTTCATAAAAACCTCTTCTTTTAGTATTTGGTGCTTAGCTTACTTCTGCTTTGAATTAATCTTGCTCTTAGTCAACTCGGTTAACTATTGTTAAGTAATCTGTATTTAGCTAAATCACTTGATATTGTCGATATAATTGCTGCAACAACTTCAATTCTTGTTGTTGAGTAAAATCTAATAAGTTTAATAAGTCGGCATTATTTTCATCCGTTAACAACGCTTTTCTTATTGACTCCCTTGCATCTGCTAATTGTTTTAATTCTTTTTGCATTGCCTGCGGTAAATTATCAACTGTCGGTTGGCCATAACTGACTAGCAAGGTTTGCTTTTGTTGTTGAAAGTTTTCTTGCATAAAAGCAACTAACTGCCCTTGGGTAACAGAGCTCTCTTTTTGTGTTTTTACCAATGCAGGTGAGCCTTTTTCATTTATCGAGGGTGAAAAAGTAAACCAAGAGACTAGCATTACCATGGCAATAGATGCTGCCCAAGCGCTTGGTACAAAAATATTGCTTTGCTTGAGTTTTGGTATTTCTTGGGCCTTATGGTTAATGGCTCGTTCAATACCCGACCATAAATCTCTCTCTGGTGTCATTTCATTAGGTAACTTGGCTATTTGCTCAGCTAATACCTTGTCTGACACTTCATTATTTGAAATTATTCTTTCTTGAGGCATATGTTTACTCATGATTTAGCTCCTCATCTATCGATATGAAATCACTAGCCGTTAATGATTCTTTTAATAAATTTCTGGCTCGATGATATTGCGATTTACTTGAGCCAACCGCCATTTTTAACATCTTGGAGATTTCCTCATGCCGATACCCCTCAACAGCAAACAAAACAAAAACTAAGCGTGCTCGTTCAGGTAAACGGGCAATGTGTTGATCTAATATAGTCAGTGTTGAATCATCTGTTAAATCGACACTTGGCTCTGCTAGGTTTGGCCCTTGATCTTCAATACTAAACACACGTTGTATCCAATTTTTATGTTTACGTAGGTGCCCTAAGACAACGTTGGTCGCAACACTATGTAGCCAAGTACTAAATTTACTTTCGCCACGAAAATTATTAATTTTTTGCCATAGCACCACAAAAACTTCCTGACATACATCTTCAGCACTGTCTTTATCTGCCAGCATTCGCCAGCACAAGGCATAAATTTGTCGGTGGTGTTTTTCATATAGCTGATAGAAAGCACTTTGTGATCCTTGCTTGGCTTGTGCTATCCATGCCTGCTCACTGTCATCAGCTCTATGACGGTTACTGCCACTAAAAAGTGCCTGCCCATCAATGACTTTTGTCTCTTTATTTATTTGGCTATCCAAATGCTAAAGCCTCTGTTTGATTTAAAATCATTATCTAAAGTAATATCCAATATAAAGAGCTAAAATAATGTCCGATATTAATTTAGATACCTGACAAGATAAAAAGGTTTAAAGGTAACTCAATAAAGTTTCAAAAGATTTAAGAAAGCTTAACTGTAATCAAACACTTCTTGTTACATCTTGTTACGCTTTGCCAATTCCACTGCGTTAGCTTTTGCCTAGAATGACGTGTAAATTAACACAACAATAACAATAGAACCTAGGAATACCCAATGAAACTAACCAGTCTTGCTATCGCGCTTACAATCGCCTTAAGCAGTAACCAAATGGCATTCGCCGACGATTCTAAAAAATCAAAAGCAAAGAAAAAGGATCAGACTATCGCACAAATGATAGAAAAGAAAACAGAGACATTAGGCTTGTTTGATTTTTATCAAGATACAAAGACTGGCGAAACATTAATGTTGCTTGATGAAAGTCAATTAGATACACCTTTCTTACACTTTGCTCAAACAATCGATGGTTTAGCTGACGCTGGTCACTTTCGTGGTGGTTATCGTGGTGAAAAAATCATCGAATTTAGACGTTACTTTGATCGTGTTGATATCATAACAAAAACCTCTCGTTATCAGTTTGATGAAAATAATCCACTGAGTCGTGCTAAAGACGCCAATATAAGCGAAGCAGTGTTAGCCAGTTTAAAAATTGAAAAGGTTGAAGAGGGTCAAATTGCGTTAAAAGTAGATAAGTTATTCTTAAGTGAGGCCTTACATAAAGTTTCACCTTGGGCACGAGCCGACGATAAAAAAGCTAAAAAACGTTTTAAGGTAGGTAAACTAAATAGTAAAAAATCCCGAATTCTAAGCAAACGAGCTTATGATAATAATGTAGATCTTGTTGTCGATTATGTCTTCAATAACCCTAACCCAAGTGTTTATGGTTCTAAGGCAGTTTCAGATCCACGTTCAGTTTCAATTAAACTACAACACTCTTTCATCGAATTGCCTAAAGAAGAATTTACTCCACGTTATGAAGATGCACGTATTGGTTACTTTGGTACTCAATATGATCAAATGACTTCAAGTAGCTGGGCACCTTATAAAGATGTTATTAACCGTTGGAACTTAGTGAAAAAAGATCCAAGTGCCGCGGTATCTGAGCCAATAGAGCCTATCGTTTGGTGGATTGAAAATACCACCCCCGTAGAGTGGCGAGATACAATAAGCGAGGCGACTTTAGCTTGGAATAGCTCTTTTGAAAAAGCAGGTTTTAAAAATGCGATTCAAGTAAAAATACAACCTGATGATGCCACATGGGATGCAGCTGATATTAATTATAACGTGCTACGTTGGACATCATCACCTCAACCACGTTTTGGTGGTTACGGACCGTCTTTAGCTAATCCATTGACGGGTGAAATGCTTGGTGCAGATATTATGCTTGAGTTTATCTTCATGAAAAACCGTTGGATATATACCAGCTTATATAGCCAAGGCGCTGCAGGTGTTGGCTTTAGTGATACAGAAGAAACCATGCATCAGACCCCTGATTCAAACAATGTTTTAAACTGTAGTGCAGGCCATGAGCTTCAACAGGGCTTCTTATTAGGTCAAGCCATGTCTAATGGTAATGATATTGAAAATAAAGCAGTCCTTAAAGAAGGTTTACGTCACTTAGTTTTGCATGAAGTTGGCCATACCTTAGGTCTAAACCACAACATGAAAGCCTCTATCATGTGGGATGAAAAAGAGATACACGATAAGTCACTTACCCAAGGTATATTAACGGGCTCAGTAATGGATTATGCGCCAATTAACGTGGCACCTAAAGGCACAACACAAGGTGATTACTTTCAGACGGAAGCAGGACCCTATGATGATTGGGCCATTAACTATGGTTATTCAACTGCTCTTGAAAATCCTGAGCTAGAAGCTGAGCGTTTAGCCAAAATACTTTCTCGTTCAAGTGAAAAAGGCCTAGCCTTTGGTAATGACGCTGACGATATGCGTGCTCCGGGTCGTCATATAGACCCACGTATTATGACAGGCGATTTATCCTCTAACCCTGTAGCTTATGCAAGTGATCGTATGCGCTTGATTCAAGGGTTACTAAGCGAACTAAAAGATAAAGCACTCGTTGATGGTCAGTCACATCAACAGTTATTGGTTTCTGCCAACTCGCTATTCGGCCAGTACAAACGTCAAGCTGACGTTATTTCTCGCCAAATTGGTGGTGTTTATGTAGAGCGTAACGTAGTTGGTAGTAATAATTCACAAAGTTTACCTTATACGCCTGTACCTAAGGCAAACCAGCAAGCAGCTATGAAAGCATTAACCAGTTATGTTTTCGCTGGTGATACATTAACAGCCATGCAACCACTATATAGTTACATGCAACATCAACGTCGTGGTTTTAACCATTACAGTAAAAATGAAGATCCTAAAGCACACGATATGATTTTAAATATGCAAAAGTCGGTATTAAACCAATTACTGCATAAAAACGTATTAAAACGTATTTCAGATACGAATTTATACGGCAATGAATATGCTTTAACGGCTGTAATGTCTGACTTAACTTCTGCAATTTTTGTTGATAGTAAAAAAAGCAGCTCTACTAGCCGTAACATTCAAGTAGAGTATGTGAAACGTTTAATTGCTATTGCTGGTATTGCTAAACCGTCATCGTATGACAACTTGGCTAAAGCAGCGGCATTAGGTCAGCTTACTGATATTTTAGATAAGAGCTCTTCTATGGGCTTTGGTAAAAATGCAGCAACAAAAGCCCAAGATGCTTATATTAGCTTGATGATAAACAAAGCACTTAAGGTTTAGTTAGCTAGATAATATTTATGAATAAAAGCCCAGCATTTATTGTTTGGGCTTTTTTATGCACGTTATTTATCACCTTGATGCTAAATACATCAATTTACAGACGTAAAAAAAGCGCCAAAGGCGCTTTTTTACGTTTACTACGAATAAGAAAAGTCTATTTCTTACTACCCATTGCAGCGAAACGTTTGTTGAATTTATCAACACGACCACCGGTCTCAGCAGCTTTCTGCTTACCAGTGTAGAATGGATGACAAGCTGAACATACGTCTAAATGAAGGTCTTTACCTACAGTAGAACGCGTAGTGATCACATTACCACAAGAACAAGTTGCGTTGAACTCAACGTATTTAGGATGAATATCTTTTTTCATGGGAACCTCTATCTCTTTAAAGAGAAATTGGGCGCATCGCCACTTAGCCATTTACTTATTGCTTACTTTCAAAAATATACTCTTTTGAGTTTATCCTATTAAGAAAACCGAAATGCCAAGCACCATACGTAGTTAAAAATTAATGGGGGCGAATAATAAATGATAGCCTAAATAACTGCAACCTAAATAAGCTCAAACTGACTAAAAAAAGTCTTATTTAGGTTATTTAAAAAGAAAGCTACATTCTGCTTGGCAGTATTGATTACAGGGGGCAAAATAGTGCCAACTATTATGAACCAAAGCTGCTGATAAAAAGTGCCTGAACATTACATTCAAGTTGCGATTCCTGTCCCCATGAGACAGCTATTTACTTACCAAGTGCCTGAAAAACTAAGTTCTCCTGCGATTAAGGTCGGAGAGCGTGTCGCGGTGCCTTTTGGTTCGCGAAAGGTTATTGGTATTGTTATCGACGCACAAGCAGAATGTAATTTCGACATAAAAAAAGTTAAAAGCATTGCCGGTCGTCTGAATGATAATTTTAATTTAAGTCAATCATTGGTGAGCTTTTTACAATTATGCGGCCATTATTACCACCACCCCGTTGGTGATGTCTTCCAACAAGCTTTACCTATATTACTTAGAAAAATAGAAAATATAAGCTTAAGCCCACCTATGGTATGGCAAGCAAAAACGCCAAATGAAGACAACGCAGATATATTAGCTAAGTTAGCGAAGAAAGCAGCAAAGCAGCATGACCTTTATCAAATGATTAATAGCCATCATGGTATTAGCTGGGTAGAACTTCGTACTTTGGGCTATAGCAAGGCGCAGTTAAACGCTTTACAAAGTAAAGAATTAATCATTGAAAAAGAGCAGGAAGTTAGCCAGTTTACTTGGCAAAAAGATACGCTCAATCAAGTTGATAAGTTAGTACTTTCAAGTGAGCAAGCCATCATTGTAAGCGCTATCAATAGCTCCTTAGCAAGCTTCTCTTGTCATTTGATTGATGGCGTTACCGGTAGCGGTAAAACTGAAGTCTATTTGCAAGCCATGGAAGAGGTACTTGCCAATAACCAACAAGTCTTAGTGATAGTACCGGAAATTGGTTTAACACCACAAACGTTAAGCCGCTTTGAGCAACGATTTAACGTACCTATTGCCTTGCATCATTCAGGACTAAACGATAAAGAACGTCTTGCCACTTGGTTAAGTGCCCAGCAAGGCAATGCCGCTATTGTTATTGGTACACGCTCTGCAATTTTTACGCCTTTACATCGTCTTGGTTTAATCATTATTGATGAAGAGCATGACTCATCATTAAAACAGCAAGATAGTTTTCGCTATCATGGCCGTGACATGGCTATTTTGCGCGCCAGGCAGTTAAATATTCCTATTGTATTGGGAACCGCTACGCCAAGCTTTGAGACATTACAAAATGCTTTGTCGGGGAAGTATAACTACCATCAACTTCATAACCGAGCAGGTAAAAGTAATAAGGCTAAAATAGCCCTGATTGATATGAACCAGCAGCAAGTCGAGTTTGGTTTGTCTGGTACGCTAAAACATGAAATGAAAAAAACCTTAGCACGCGGTGAACAAGTATTATTATTTTTAAATAGGCGAGGTTATGCGCCAGCAATTAATTGCCAAGAATGCCATTGGCTTGCTGATTGTCAACGATGCGATAAATCCTATACTTTACACCAAAAGCAGCAGCTGCTTATTTGTCATCATTGTGGCAGCCAAAAACGCATACCTCCTCAATGTCCAAATTGTGGCAGTGTTCGTATAGCACCATTAGGTCAAGGTACAGAGCAATTAGAGTCTCGCTTAGAGGAATTATTTCCAGAAAGCTCCATTGTGCGTATAGATAGAGATAGTACCCGTAGAAAAGGTGAACTAGCCAAGTTACTGCAAGAAGTTACTGATAAAAAACACCAATTACTAGTGGGTACACAAATGTTAGCCAAAGGGCACCATTTCCCCGATGTCACCTTAGTGGCTGTGCTCGATGTTGACGGCGCCTTATTTAGCTTTGATTTTCGTGCTAGTGAACAGATGGCTCAATTACTTATTCAAGTGGCTGGGCGCGCAGGCCGTGCAAGTAAACCCGGGAAAGTATTAGTGCAAAGCAACTTTGTCGATCACCCTTTATTACAAGATTTAGTACACAATGGCTATCACCATTTTGCTCATCAAGCACTCGTCGAACGAAAACAAGCATTGTTACCCCCTTTTACTTTTCAAGCATTATTAAGAGCTGATGCCAATTATCCCTCATACCCGGAAAAATTTTTACGAGCCCTAACGCTGCAACGGTTAGACGGTTGTGAGTTTGCCGGACCGGTACCCGCTGCAATGGAGAAAAAAGCAGGTAAATTTAGATACCATCTAATTATTCAAGCGAAGTCCCGAAAAGACTTACATCGCGCAATTCTACAACTACTGATGCAAATACCTAACAATGAATGGCAAGGCAAAGTACGCTGGAGTTTAGATATCGATCCGATTGATTTAAACTGGTAACAAAAGTACCCGCGTTATATATTCATGAATTGGCTATATGTACATTTTACAGTGTATATATCGTGTTTTTTCATGTTAGCTCAGTTACACTAGCTAAAATTTCCCCTGTAGTGACAGCTCTCCTTTCATGGCCAATCAAGATTACGTTTCCCGCGCACCCGCAAAAAAGAAAAAAAATCCCCGCAATGGTAAAAAACAGTCTGATAATGCCAACACATTGCCACTTAAAGCTAAATTAATCAGCTTATTACTTATATTACTCATTAGTGGATTTTCTTATGGTTTATGGTCTTTAAAGACAGATCCAAGCACTAAAACGCCACTTATTGAACCAATAAAAACCACAAAAAGCAAAACACAAGCAACGGGCAATGAGTTGCCTAAGCCACCTAAAGAAAAGTGGACTTATGTTAAAGATTTGGCCACTAAAGAAATTGAAGTAGGCAAATATGAGGTCAAAGAAAAAGGCCCCTATAAAATGCAATGTGGTTCATTTAGAACTGCAAAACAAGCCGAAACATTAAAAGCACGCATTGCCTTCTCAGGTCTGGAAGCCCAAGTAAAAAGTGTTACAGGGAAAAGTGGTGTCTGGCATAAAGTATTTTTAGGTCCATACCCTCGTAAACGCCTAGCTGAAAAAGATAAACATAAACTCAAACGTAATAATATTAATGGCTGCCAAATTTGGTTGTGGCAATAATTATTATTTATTAGACTCCTTGAAAAAATCATAAATACCCCAATTACATTACCATTATAGAATTGAGTTAAAATGAGGTTAATGTGACTACTATTGTTTCAGTAAGACGTAATGGCAAAGTGGCTATTGGTGGTGATGGTCAAGTATCACTTGGCAATACCGTAATGAAAGGTAATGCCCGAAAAGTTCGCCGTTTATATAATGGCAAAGTACTCGCTGGTTTTGCCGGTGGTACAGCCGATGCTTTTACTTTATTTGAACGTTTTGAAAGTAAATTAGAGCAACACCAAGGTCATTTAACTAAAGCAGCTGTTGAGCTTGCTAAAGACTGGCGCAGTGATCGCGCTTTAAGAAAGCTTGAGGCATTATTAGCTGTTGCCGACGAAACTGCCTCATTAATCATTACCGGTAATGGTGATGTTATTCAGCCAGAACATGACCTTATCGCTATTGGTAGTGGTGGTAATTTTGCCCAATCCGCCGCGACTGCCCTCTTAGAAAATACAGAGTTAAGCGCTAAAGAAATAGTAGAGAAATCACTTACTATCGCTGGCAACATCTGTGTCTTTACCAACCAAGAACAAACTATAGACGAACTATAGCTCTAGCTCTTTGATTAGAGTAAATAAACCTGATTAATATGTGGCCTAAGTCGGAGTTAAATACTCCTTAGGCAACGACGAGGAATAAATAATGTCAGATATGACCCCACGTGAAATTGTTCATGAATTAGATAGCCACATTGTTGGCCAAAGTGACGCTAAACGCGCTGTTGCCATCGCCTTAAGAAACCGCTGGCGTAGAATGCAGTTAGATAAAGGATTACGTAACGAAGTTACCCCTAAAAATATCCTTATGATCGGACCAACTGGTGTTGGTAAAACTGAAATTGCTCGCCGCTTAGCTAGACTTGCCAATGCACCATTTATTAAAGTTGAAGCAACTAAGTTCACCGAAGTGGGCTATGTGGGTAAAGAAGTAGAAACCATTATTCGTGACCTTGCCGATATGGCGATAAAGATGGTTAAAGAGCAGGAAATGGACCGTGTTAAGCATCTTGCTGAAGAAGCCGCTGAAGAACGTATTTTAGATGTACTTTTACCCCCTGCTCGTGACAGTTTTGGCAATGATGAAGAAAGTGAAAACAGCAATACTCGTCAAATTTTTCGTAAAAAATTACGTGAAGGTAAATTAGACGATAAAGAAGTTGAACTTGATTTAGCAGCACCTTCAGCGGGTGTTGAAATCATGGCACCTCCAGGTATGGAAGACATGACTTCACAATTACAAAACATGTTCCAAAACATGTCTAGTGATAAAACTAGCAAGCGTAAGCTTAAAATTAAAGATGCCCTTAAAGCGTTACAAGAAGAAGAAGCGGCTAAAATAGTTAATCAAGATGACATTAAGCAAAAAGCTATTGATGCAGTAGAGCAAAATGGCATTGTCTTTATCGATGAAATTGACAAGATTTGTAAACGTGCTGATAGTTCCGGCGGCGGGGATGTTTCTCGCGAGGGAGTTCAGCGAGACTTATTACCTTTAGTTGAAGGCTCAACAGTAAGTACAAAACATGGCATGATTAAAACAGATCACATTTTGTTTATCGCTTCAGGGGCTTTTCAAATGTCCAAGCCTTCAGACCTGATCCCTGAGTTACAAGGTCGCTTGCCTATTCGTGTTGAATTAAAAGCACTAACAGCTGATGACTTTGTTCGTATATTAACTGAACCTTTTGCGTCACTTACCGAGCAATACATTGCTTTACTCGCCACTGAAGGTGTATCAGTATCCTTTACAGAAGATGGCATTAAAGCGATTGCTGATGCTGCTTGGCAAGTAAATGAAACAACTGAGAATATTGGCGCTCGCCGCTTACATACTATGATGGAACGTTTGGTTGAAGACTTATCATTTAATGCTGACCAACGCAGTGGTGAAACAATCAGCATAGACCAGACTTATGTTACTAAGATATTAAGTGATGTTATTAAAGACGAAGATTTAAGTCGCTTTATTCTTTAATCGCCAGAGATTTATTAAGTAATACCAATCAGACCGGTTAATTTTTCTGTTTGGTATTAATCTTTAAATGAAAGGTTTGATGGTTTACTACAATGAAAATTACCCGTTTTATTATTGATAATGCTCTAAATTGTTTAGTTATTGAATTCTCTACGAATAAGAATATAACTGATGCACAACTTAGCTTTGAATATTTACGTATTAGCTCTGCAGCAAGCTCAGCGAATAAGACAAAAGCAGGACAAGTGACTAGTCATAAAAAAGGAGTGCTATTAATTCATATTGAGAGTGTTGCTAAACATGGTTATCGCTTAATTTTCGATGATGGTCATAGTGTAATCTTTAGTGAAGCTTACCTCCAAACATTAGCACTTGAATATGAAAGTCGATGGCAACGATATTTAGATGAGTTAAAAATCAGCGGTCACTCCCGTGAAGCGATGATTGATATCAAGCAGTTATAAAAAAGGCCCTAACTATCAAAAGTTAGAGCCTTTTTAATTCTTGCCTTGAAAAGATAACACGACACAGGGGATTACACAGTAAAACGGCTCACTTCTGTAGTTAATACTTGTGCCTGTTGTGACAACTCTTCACTCATGTGCTCATTTTGTTTAGCTGAAGCTCCTGATTGCTCAGTAACATCTCTAATCATTACTACATGCTGGTTAACTTCTGAGGCCACCGTACTTTGCTCTTGAATAGCGGTTGCAATAGCACTATTCATATCCATAATCAAAGCAACATCTTGTGTTATTTCATCAAGCATTGCCCCAGCAGAGCTTGCTTGGTCAGCACTTTCTTGCCCTTGATCGCGACATTCAGACATTAAAGTAACTATCTCTTGCGTACGTTTTTGCAATAAACCGATAATAGTTTCAATTTCTTGTGTTGAATCTTGTGTTCTACTGGCAAGCGTTCTTACTTCATCAGCTACCACTGCAAAACCTCGACCTTGCTCACCTGCTCTGGCCGCTTCAATAGCAGCATTTAACGCTAATAAGTTAGTTTGTTCTGCAATGCCTCGGATAACACCCAATACCGAAGCGATAGTAATGCTTTCTTTTTCTAACTCCTTAACAACATTTTCTGAATCTAAAAGTTTTGCTGATAATTGACCTATTTGGTTAATCGTTTGCTCAACTCCAGCTTTACCTTTCCCTGCGTTACTATTTGTTAATTCAGCTTTATGAGCGGCTTCTCGAGTATTGGTAGCAATTTCATCTACGGTAGCCACCATTTCAGTGACGGCTGTTGCTACAAGGTCTGTTTGCTGCATCTGAGTTTCAACACCTTCATTAGCATTATAAATATTCTCAGTCAGGCTACCGGTTGCGCTATTAAGTGTATTTACCGAGTGATTTACTTCAACAATAAGTGAGTGGAAGTTGGTTAACATATGATTAAACACCTCGGCCATGTCTGATAACTCATCTCCTCCGCTAACATCTACCGTAGTAGTTAAATCATTACTTTGAGCGATTTTGTTCATGGTATTTTGTAAATTATTAATGCGATCTAAAATACTTCGTCCAATTAACCATGCACTGGCTAAAGCGATCACAAGAACCGCAGTAAATAGACTATAAGCTAACATGTTAACAAACTTAACATGACTTGCCACAGCAGCTTCACTATTAACTACAACTTGTTTCAGCTTACTATCAACTTGGTGAACAATATTTCGCATGTCACTCATTAAGCCCATTTTTTCGTTATAACCTAGCTCTTTTTGAGCCGTCACTAAATTGATGAACGCTGCTTGATAAACATTAATAAGGTTACTAACCCCCTGTTTTTTAGCTGAAGGCAACGTACTTTCCTGAACACTACTAAGTAACTTGTTAACATTGTTAGTCAGTTTATCGACATATTTATCATCAAGGCGAAGCATAAAGTCTTTTTCATTACGTCTAAGTTGTAACATTTCACTGCGTAAGCGGTAATTATCATGACCAATAAGCTCTTCAACATTATGAACCGCAGCACGGAGTTCGCCGTACAAACCTTCTTTGGCATTTAGTCCGATTTTTTGCTGTAGGTTAACAACTTTTATAAACTTCGTTTGATATTGAGCGAGTTTAGACCCCATGCTTGTCAATTCAGGCATAGATATACCAGCACTGGTTAACTCTTCTAATAAGCGACTAATTTGATGCTGAGTCTCCTTCATGGTATTTTTAAACTTATCTGAATACTCTACCGCTTTACGAGTTAAAAAGTCTTTTTCATTACGTCGTAATTCAAGTACTGACGCTTTAACATCACCAATACCCTTTGCTATTGTTATATCACCCTGTAATGATGAACTTTCGTAAGCTAAGAGCGCTAACATTAAGGCCATTGCTAGCACCAATATAGTTGTATTAGCGATGAGTTTGTGTCTGATAAGCATAGAGATTGACCTTAAATTTTGACTAAATTGTATGTGAAAAAATTTGACTGAACAATGTTTGCTTCTCCATAGCTCATTTCAGAATTTCTAATTGAGGGAATACTTAGTGCAGGCGAAAAATAGTTCGAAGAATAGTTTCTTACCTGAATCTACCTTGCATTGAGTATAGACCTGTATCAGTAAGTCACAGAATTTTTTTAGTTTTTTTACTAAAAATCAAAAGCTAAGATAACTTGCTACTTTGCAGAAGCTTATTTTCTTTCAAGATAACGTACTAGTTTATCTTCTGGTAGAGGTTTATTGATGAAATAACCTTGCACGGCATCACAACCCAAATGACGGAGTAGATCTAATTGTTCGATGGTTTCAACTCCCTCAGCTAAAACTCGTTTACCTAAGCCATGAGAAAGATCGATCATGGACTTAACAATGGTAAGATCAGAGTCATTACTGGCAACTTCCTTAATGAAACTACGATCAATTTTTATTTTATCAATCGGTAAATCTCGTAAATAAGCCAAAGAGGAATAACCCGTACCAAAATCATCAATAGATACTTTAATACCCATACTTTGTAATTTTATAATACTATCCATTGCCCTTACAATATCAGTCATGACTACATTTTCAGTGATCTCTAATTCAATATATTTAGAGGGGATATTATATTTCTGCAATAACATTTGAATAGTGGTAACTAGTTGCTCGTCTTGGAATTCCACCGCGGTGATATTTACTGCAATGGCTACACGTCGCTGATATAAGTTGAACCATCGTTCACTTGCTTGACAAGCTTTGGCTAAAATATAGTAATCAAACTCATTATGCATACCCAAAGCTTCTAACTCAGTTAAAAACTCACTTGGAGCAAGTAAACCTTTTTCAGGATGCTGCCAACGCACTAAAGCTTCTACTCCTTCAAGTTTATTGGTTAATAAGTTTAGTTGTGGTTGGTAATATAAAATAAACTCATCATTTTCTAATGCCAGCCTAAGCTCTTTCTCCATCAACACTAAGTGACGACCTTGTGCTTGCATCCCCTCTTCAAAGGCAACTGAAGCAATATTATTAGTTTCCGCGTGATGTAGAGCAAGATTGGCTTTTTGCAGTAAGTCTTCGGACTTATCTGCATCATCAGGATAAAAACAGTAACCAACACTAGCTTGAATTGTTATTTCTTGCTGCTCATAACGGAAACTACGTTCGATGAGTTCATGAATATGGCTTACAGCTCTATCCACATGAGATAACTGTTCAAATTCAATAACAAACATAAAGGAGTCACCACTGAGGCGACCCACCGCCTGAGGGATAAATACACTATGACTTAAACGGCTGGCTATTTCCCCTAGGATATAGTCGCCAATTTTTAAACCGTAAGTATCATTAATAAATTTAAATTGCTTTATATCTATTAAAAAAATAGCCAATTTAACCTGATTAGTATTAACTTTATTTTCTTGTGTCAATTCGACCATTTTTTCTGACAATTTTGACATGACTTGTTCTCTATTCAGTGCTCCTGTTAAAGAGTCATGCTTACCAAGATACTGCGCCCTATTTATCGCATTTAAAGCAGCAAACCTTTCCGCTCCCTGTACCCAAAGCAGTAAAGTGAAACCAAGAATACTATGTCCAGCTGCATCGAAATAGAATAGAAAAATTTCTAATTGACGGAACCATGGCTCAGTTAAAGCGACAATAGAAATAAAGGAATATATTAAATATCGTAAGCCAATAATGGCTGAAAAACACATCAATATTTGACTTGAAAAGTAGCTTTTTTTATCGAACAAAAGATAACCGGCTAAAGAAAAGAACGTACAACCAAAAATAAAACTAGGCAGACTAGTGGTTAAATAAAAATGGTTAAATGACTGACTGCTATCAAAGGAAAAAAATACGGTGGTTATAGAGCTGAGTAGGAAAACGCCCCCAACGCCCAATCTGGTGATATTTTTAGGGATTTCCTGGTGAGTTTTTGCATTATATACACCAAAAATAAGAAAGAGCAATGAAGTGTATTGACAAATCTGTAGCAATAATTCTGTCAGTACTTGCCAATAATCAGTTGAAAAGTGACTAAACGAATAAGGCACAACCGACTTGAGAAAATAGCTACAACACAAGGCACCAATACTCACTAACCAATACTTAACATATTTACGTAAAAATGTTCGATAATAAACATAGAATATAAATAAAAGCACTGAAAAAACGACGGCTTGCGTCGAGAACAAAAATGTACGGGGCGTTATATATTCGATCATAAAAAAACTTCAATCATAGCTGTTACTATACCTGTTATTAAACGATTACTTCCTAAAGATAATTAGGCTTACCCTGTGAGCATTAGTGCTATTTATAAGGCTTTTACCTTTAAATTCAAGATATACCATTAAATATATAATAGGTTTTATTTTTGATATAACAATATATACTGACACAAGCCCTACTTTCAATAAAAAGAGAACATACATGCAATATAACACCTCTGAATTATGTGACTTTTATGCCGATTTGATTGATGTGGTTGATCCTATTTTTTGTAATTATGGTGGCAGAGGCTCCTTTGCTGGTAAAGTTGTAACGCTAAAATGTTTTGAAAGTTTAGGGCTAATCAATGAGCTGGTTAATATCGATGGTACAGGTAAAGTATTGGTCATTGATGGTGGCGGCTCTACAAGACGAGCACTGATTGATCTGAACATTGCACAATGTGCAGCTGACAATGGCTGGGAAGGAATTATTTGTTATGGCAGTGTTCGTGATGTAGACGCTTTAGAAAGTATAGATATAGGTATACAAGCACTTGTGGCAATTCCTGTTGGGGCAAATAATCAGAGCATCGGAGAAACAGATATTGCCATTAACTTTGCCGGAGTTACCCTATTACCTGATGATTATATTTATGCTGATAATACTGGCATTGTATTATCACCAGAAGCGCTTGATATTGAGACCCTGTAACAAAATTAATGCCTTAACTTTACGGTTTTCTCCCAAAAGTCACTACCTAAGGCTTAATAGATAGAAGGTCTAACTTCAGGTGGAATTGATTCAGGATGCTGCAAGTACCACTTTTCTAACCATAGTTCGATTTCTTCAGGTACAACCCCTGGATGAATGATATTACCTTGAATTAACTCCCCGCCCATGGCGATGAACGCTTGGGAAGCTTCATGTTTGTCAATCCCTGTACCTACAAGGGGAATTTTCATACTACGAGTTAGGGTAACAAGTGCATTAGTTATCGCCTTATCTACTCGGTTACTACTATCGTTTGTTAATTTTTGACAATCAACCTTAAGTTGGTGAATCGCCATTTTCCTCACATAACGTAAAGATTCATAACTGCCAGAGAAGTTAGCGATACAAATGCTCACATCCAATGATTTTAACTGATCTATAATGGCTTTCACTCGGTGACTGGCACTGAGCATAACGGCTTCACTCAATTCAACCATTAAGTATTTACCTAGAATATTATGCTCTTGCAGTTGTTTCTCGATGTAATCAACCAAATCCACTTCAAATAAACTTTCACTCGACAATGTCACTGAAATACGCTGATATACGCCAATCTTATGTAAGGTGACTAAAGTAGAAAATGCAGTTTTTAACATATTTTTTGTCAAAAGGTGTAATTCGCCACTATGCTCTGCAATTTCAGCAAAGTCATAGAGCTCTAATGGCTTAGTTGATCTTGCCTCATACCAATGCATCCTTAATTGAAAGCCGACGATATTATAATTATTAATATTTACTTGTGGTTTTAAATAACAAAACAACTTGTCGTCTCTAATATCTTGACGTAATACCTCCATCCGAGCGAGCTGCTTCTGGTTGTATAGTATACTACTGTTATCAAAATAATTTACTTGTTGCTGTACTTTTATACCATTGAGCAAGGCATCACCTGCATGCGCTACTATTTCATTAAAGTTATCACCATTTTCCCCTGAGATGGCAATACCAAAAGCAAGCTCAAAATTTAGAGAGAAACTTTTAAAGCTCATAGCTTCAGGCACAGCATTAGCGAGCTGACAACATAATTCGTCAAGCATACTTTTATCATCAAAACGGCTATCCGTTAAATTATAAACCACCAAAAATTGTAGACTTTGTAACCGAGCAATACGAATAGGCTGCGAACTTAAACTAAAACTTAACAAACTGCTATTATCTACGATTTTTTGTTGTAAGCAGTAAGCAAGCTGTAAAAGCAGTAAGTCTGAATTGTGGCAACCCAGAAAGCTATTTACATGTTGAAAATTTATCGGTTTGAAAACTACCGCCGCATGCCGTTGCCCTTTGTCAGACTTCATTGCCAATTCAAATGCTCTTAACGCTTGTTGGGCTGTTGGTAAGTTGGTTGTTGGATCATGGCTATAGGCAAACAGCTCTTCAGCGCTAACCGTTTCACTCTCATGATTTAAAGAAGTACTCTGAAATAGTTTTTGCGTGGAAAACAAAGCGAGAATAGTAACAGCAATAATAGCAACCACAAAAAAAGCAATGGCGACTAAGCTAATAGGATATTTGTCGTTATATAGTTGTGCGAAGACTACTGAGATCACAATAATCACAGTAAAGAGCGTAAATAATAAAAAATTCTTGGCGGTAAAACGGCTCATATTTAACCCTGTCCTAGAAAATATTATCAAGGCTATACCCAAGCCTAATAAAAATATAACCTTTTGTACAGAAATACAAAAGTATTACCTTAAGACCTTAAGGTACACAAATATTTTTTTTATCTGTAGTTAACACATTAGTATTCTGCTCTTCAAATGTTAACAGGGCATCAACGAGAAAAAGAAAACCATTCAAGTTATTACTAGACCAATAACGTTTTAATTGCTTATCACTTGTGACGATCAAAGCAACAAATTTTTTATAAGCTGCACTGTCTTGATTTTCAAAACACTTCTGGCAAATAGCTTTAAGTCGACCTTTTCCTTTCAAGCATTCCTTAAAAATAATACTGTAATTATTAATTAATGGGCTGATCAATTCAGTATGCATTAGAAGCTGAGTATGCTCATTTTTTTGAGCATATGTTTTTAAGCGTACTAATCTTGCTTTGGAAAATTCCTGCTCACGCGTAGCGACAAGTGTCATCGATTCAACTAACAACTTATTCTCTTGACGCGTTGTTAAGCTTTCTCGTTGCTGGGTGATTAGCTTTCTTTGCAGTTTTTCTACACGAAAGAAGAAGTAAACACTGATGACGACAAAAACTAAAGCTATAGCTAAAACAAAAAACATTAAGGTACCTTAGGTGAATTAACTTGTTCTATACCCAAGCGATATGAAGATGCTAGTTTCAGGATGGTTTAAAAACGATTTATACTGCGTTATTGATTTCGATAATGGAACGACCATTTTATTCAATCAAAGCCTTGCGTAAATACGTTTTTAATTCCAGCTGAATCCTGCTTCTTCATGTTGCTTGGGTATATATTAACAGATTCAGCAATGCGTGCCAAAAATAGATACGGATCTATATCTTTAAAGTTAGGTGTATTTACACAGCTCTTCATCGATACAGAAAAGCCCCCTAAACTGGCAAAAGCTCGAGAGTTTACAGCTTGTAGTAACTTGTCTATTTTTACACTAACGTCTTGGTTATTTTGATGCTCAAATAACAATAAGTACTCACCGTCATTGAGCAAGCCTGCATAGTCGAACTCCGTTATCTGCTCATTGATAACGCTGGCTATATCTTTAGTCACCTCGTTCATAGTCTTATTATTAAAGTGAAAAGTCAGCTCTTGCCAATTATCAATAACAAGATAGCCAACAGTCAAAGGATACTGAAATCCCCTGGCTTTTTTAAAGGCCAATTGATAATCGAATTTTGTTTTTACCGGAGAGGCCATGACATAACTTGGCTTTTCTATTTCCTCATAAGCTAGGTTTATTTTATCGGCTCTTAACCTCAAAAATATGCCAACGAAAGTAATAAGTAATAAACAGATTAATGCCGCTAAGCTAATAATAATAAAACGCTGCTTTTGATACTTCCCAACAAAGCTAATAGAGAGTTCACTGCTTTCGGCCAATTTAACGGCAAGTTTTTTCGATTCTTCAATGGGCTCTACTTGAGTTTCCTGACTGGAAAACAACTGAGACAAGTCTGGTGAAATACTGGAAGATATTTTATTCATATCAAGTTTATCGATCAATATTTCACTATGTTTTTTGCCCCAGCGATAAGCGACTTGATAATTTTTTTTCGCAAAGTGCATTTCAGCAACCATTCGATAAAAACCAGCATACCTTAACGAAATATCCTTACCATCAAGAAGCTTTATAACTTCGGTTAATAAAGCATAGCCTTCAATGCTTTGGTCAATTTTTAGTTTCGCGCTTGCCAGAGCAACAGAAGACTCGATTAGGTCGGCCTGCATATTTTTTTTGCTAAATATTTCAATTGATTGTTGCAATGGTGAAAATGCTTCATGATATTGTTTTTGTTTTATCAAAATAATACCAAGCCCTTTATTTGCATGGGCAATATGAATAAATGCCTTCATATTCTCCGCATATTTTTTAGACTGCCAAAAGGCATTATAGGCATCATCCAGACGCAGTAAGTGCATATAAGCATACCCTAGGTATAAATAGATTTGAGCAATATTTCTTTTGCGCCCCATTTCGACACTTAATTTTAATATTTTTAACTGCATTATCCGTGATGTTTGATAGTCACCTAAATGGTGATATGCCAACGCTAAAATAGTCAGTAACTCAATATGTTCGGTCAACTCACTACTGCTGATACCTTGTTCAACTTTCTGGAGATCAGTTAAAGCCTGTTTGTGCTTTCCTAGCAATGCAAAAGCAACACTGCGATAACTTAGTGAAAGCAATTGATACTTAATACTATTGCTGACCTCACTCTTTTTCACTGCTACTTGAGCCAAAGCTAAAAGTGATTGATAGTCTTTATTCGCAATATAAACGTCTGCTAATTCTAATAATAAGGCTAAATTAATTTTCTTATCAATACTATTAACTGCCACCCCCTCTTGAGCATATTCAAAAGCTTTATTAATGTTACCTGCGTCGCTAGCAACCCTTGCGGAGAGTAAATAAACTTTAGCTAGAATATTATTTGAGTAGTGCTGTCGATTATTGATTATTTTTTCCGATAGGAACTTCACTTTATCTGTATCTACTATTTCAGTATCTACTTTTAAAAGATTTTGCACTTTATTACTGAGCACAACCTGCTCAGACGGAGTCAGTGCAAAGGCAGGAACTACGGTAAGAAAAGACAATAAAAGTACTTTTAAAACAAAAATAATGAACACCCCCTCCCCTACTTTCGACATACTTAAACCATTAGTTATTGAAAAACAAAACCTTGAACATAATTCAAGGTTACCTATTACTACTTTTACCTTATAAAGGTAAACAAAAGTAGTCTTTTCTGTTTACATTTATAAAATTAATCCTATAATGATGGGATTGAGCTTGACGCTTAATAAGGGCAAATCTAATGAAAGTTAGAGACGCAAAGTTACCGGTCTAACGGGAAACCTATGATAGCGGGACTGCCAAATTTAGATATAGTGGGGGCTTATCTTCATTCGATAATTCACTATCTGTTTCTTCCGTTTTCTTTGCGTGGCCCCTCCCCCTTAGTTTAACTATTTTCCGATTGTATTGCCTTATCATCTGGCCCAAAATCAACGATTATTATTGCGACCTAAAATTATACCAAGTTAATTAAGTTCTTTCCCACTCAGCGAGAATTAAAAGGCTTAAAGGCAAGGCATTGATTGATGAGAATGGTTATTCAGGAGAATATGCTCCTGCATTCTCTAAGAAGCTACATCCGTGTAGCGTCCTTGTCAAAATCAATAACACCGCATATAAGCCTTTACCTTTTATTAGATACTCGCCCTTGGGAGCTCATTGTTAAACTGATAACGTCACCATATTAACTAAATATATAATAACTATGTTTAACAAATTTTGTTTGATCTAAGCTCAACAATGTAGCTCTGAGTAGGAAAGAAATTTAATCAAATTGGTATTACCTCGAGCCAAACACAGACATTTCTACATCTGGCTATTAGCAAAATAAATTATTGCAATTTACTACCGAGTGCTTTTTGACTGCTAACATAATCGGTTACTACATTATCCAACATAGACAATGGCATTGAACCATGTTTGAGTAATTGATCATGAAAATCGCGTAAATCAAAATCTTGCCCTAAGATGTTTTCAGCCTCTTTTCGTAACCGTTTAATCGTTAATTCACCTATTTTGTAAGATAGTGCTTGCCCTGGCCATGAGATATAACGATCTATCTCCGTTTTTACATTGTGCAGTGACAATGCAGTGTTACTAGCTAAAAAGTCCATTGCCTCCTCACGACTCCATCCTTGGGTATGCATTCCGGTATCAACGACTAATCGACAGGCGCGCCACATTTCATAAGTTAAACGGCCAAAGTTATGATAAGGGTCATCATACATACCCGCTTCAATTCCTAAGTACTCTGAATACAAACCCCAGCCTTCACCAAAAGCCGAAATATAAGTTCTATTTCTAAACTTAGCGACATTACTCATTTCTTTTGCTAATGATATTTGTAAGTGATGCCCAGGTACTGCTTCATGTAAAGTCAGGGCAGTTAAAACATAAAGCGGTCTACGGTCAAGCCTATAGGTATTGACCCAGTAATTTCCTGGTTGATCATCTCTTGATGACCCGGCATAACGCCCCGTTGTATATTTAGGGGCTATATTCGCAGGCACTGCCATAACACCATAAGGCGTTCGTGGTAATGTCTTAAATAACTTAGGCAACTTAGCATCCATTTTCTTAGCAATAAACGAAGCTTCTTTTAATAGTTCTGTTGGTGTAGAGGCATAAAATTGAGGGTCGGTACGTAAAAACTGGACAAACTCACTAAAACTCCCATCAAAGTTAACTTGTTTGATTACCTCGTCCATTTCAGCTCGTATACGTTTTACTTCTGCCAGACCTTGCTTATGCACTTGCGCTGCAGTCATAGGCAAGGTGGTATAATGCGCTAACCTATTTTGATAATATTTTTTACCATTAGGTAAAGAGCTTGCAGCAATATTGTCACGGGCATTTGGCTGATATTCATTAACCATAAAGTCATAATAAGCTTTATAGGCTGGCATAACTTTTGTTTTTAGCAGTTGTTTGGCTTTTCGCTGGAGATTTTTCTTTTCATTTGGGTTAATAAAATCTGACATATTATTAAAAGGTTTGTAGTAGCCACTCTGTGTTACATCTTCTTTGACATACGCTAAGATTGACTGTTCAAAACCTTCCAGCACAACTTTAGGCTGACTTATTTTCTCTTTAAGCCCTTCTTTCATCCAATACATTTGTTGTGAGAAATAACGTGGTAACGCAGCTAAACGTGATAAGTAATCTTGATAATCGTCAACCGTTTTAAAATCGACTTGTTTTGAAATATTTGCTATCCAAACGTGAAAGCCAGACTCGGCCGTGAGCGGCATATAGTGTTCTTTATTGGTATAATTATCTAACTGATTTTTTAAACTATAGGAAAGTACCGAAAAATTGATCTGATTCTCTTGTGTTAACTTTTCATTATCTAAGGCAATTAACTGTTGATATATAGCCAAGCGTTTTTGATATTGCGCCAACAAAAAATCGGCTGATAGGTCAGGTAATTTAGCATTATTACTTAATACATCTGGCTGATTAAATGGGTTTGATGCTAAATAAAACGCTTCATGAGTTTCGATAATATTTGCTAGTTTCTGATCTTCACTAATACTCTTAACTACTGAGTTAGAGGCGTAGCTGTAATTTATTAGACCGATATTAATCAGTAAAAACACTAGATAAGTGGCGAAATTTTTCATTGAATTGACTCAAAATAGCTAGGGGCATGAAAATAACGATTTCACTATTCTCATGCCTTAAATGAACTATAGCTTTGGTGTTAAAAATATTAACATTCAAGCTATAATTTGAAGAAGAGTTCTCTATAAACTTTTAATTCCGCAATAGATTCTTTAATATCGTCTAGGGCTAAATGTGCGCCTGTTTTAACAACCGATTCAAGAACTTCTGGCTTCCAACGCCTAGCTAGCTCTTTTATAGTGCTGACATCTAGATTACGGTAATGGAAATGATCTTCAAAGTCCGGCATATATTTATTAATAAAACGTCTATCTTGACCAATACTATTGCCGCACATAGGTGACTTACCCTGCGGTACCCACTCTTGTACAAAGGCTAAACTTTGCTCAGTTGCTTGAGTTAGGCTGATTTGACTGTCTCGACAGCGTTGCGTTAATCCAGACTTCCCATGATGTTCAATACACCACTGACTCATATTATCTAGCACATCATCGTTTTGACTAATGGCAAATATAGGCCCTTGCGCTAAAACATTCAAATTGCTATCAGTAATAATGATAGCAATTTCCAAAATAACATCCTCCGCTGGCTCTAGCCCTGTCATTTCTAGATCAAGCCAAATTAAATTACTGTCATTACCCGCCATAAACTTCCCTTAAAAAAATGCACAAGCATTCGTATATAATTGTTAGTATAATACGCCAGAACCGAATCGGGTCAAATTAAATGTTGGATCAAATAAAATCGTATGAATAAGTCACGTGGCTAAGGTAAAAAAACTGACCAAAGGTCAGCAAAGACGCATTAAAGCGAATCATGATAAAAAATTGCAAGGCAAAAGCACTAAAAGTAAAGATAAAGTGCAATGGGATGATGATCAATTAGGAGCCCCCCAGCAAGGCGTTATTATCAGTCGCTTCGGACAGCATGCCGATGTAGAAAGCGAGCTAGGTGAAATATATCGCTGTAATTTACGCCGTTCCATCGCCTCACTTGTCTGTGGGGATAAAGTCTTGTGGCGACTCGGCAAAGAGACTCAACACAGTATCACCGGCATAATTGAAGCAGTACATGAACGAGGTTCGGTATTAAGTCGACCTGATGTTTATGATGGTGTTAAGCCTATTGCGGCTAATATCAGTCAAATTCTCATTGTTTCTTCAGTGTTACCAGTTTTTAACAGCGATATTATTGACCGCTACTTAGTTGCAGCAGAACAAACAGGTATTACGCCGGTTATTGTATTAAACAAAACAGATTTGTTAGACACTATAAGTGCTGACGAGCAAAGTAAAATAGCCAAGCAATTGAAGATTTATCAAGATATTGGTTACCAAGTACTTTACGCAAGTAGTAAGTCCCGCGATGGCATTAGTGAACTAAAAGTTCAACTTGCACAGCATACCAGTATTTTTGTTGGTCAATCCGGTGTTGGAAAATCAACCTTAGTTAATGCACTCATGCCTGATTTAGGAATATTAACAAAAGAAGTCTCTGACAACTCAGGTTTGGGTCAACACACCACGACTGTAGCACGCTTATACCATTTTAATGACGGGGGGGATTTAATTGACTCACCGGGTATTCGTGAATTTGGTTTATGGCATTTAACACCAGAACAAGTTTGCCATGGTTTTATAGAGTTTTCCAAATTTCTTGGTTTATGCAAGTTTAGAGATTGTAAACATCAAGCAGATCCTGGGTGTGCATTAGTAGCCGCAGGAAAGAGTGAAGAGATCCCCCCTGCACGCTTAGCAAGCTTTCAGCGAATATTAGCTAGCCTCAATGATAATAAATTAACATCACGTTTTAATGATTAAGGAAAAACGAGTGTCTTCAAAAAATAGTTTAAGCGATACAATTAAAATCACCTTTCAGTACATCATGCCTAAACATGCCATTTCACGTTTAGTCGGCAAGTTAGCTGCTGCAAAAATGGGTTGGTTAACCACTAAGCTTATCAGCATGTTTATTAAGGCTTATGGCATTAACATGAACGAAGCAAAGCTTAAAAAGGCGAGTGACTTTGATACTTTTAATGATTTTTTCACCCGTGAATTAGAAGAAGAAGCTAGAACCATTGATGATAATGAGAAGACCCTATGTTATCCGGTAGATGGTGCTATAAGCCAACAAGGTGACATTATTGACGGTCAACTTATTCAAGCAAAAGGTTTCAACTATAGTTTAGCTTCTTTGCTCGGTGGTGATAAAAAAACAGCAGCACCTTTTCAAGGAGGAAAATTTTCTTGTATTTACCTAGCACCAAAAGATTACCACCGTATTCACATGCCAATAGCTGCTACCTTACGCGAAATGATTTATGTTCCTGGTGAGTTATTTTCAGTGAACCCACTTACCGCTCAAAATGTACCTGATCTTTTTGCTCGAAATGAGCGTGTTGTTGCTATTTTTGATACTGACATGGGTGAACTTGCCATGGTTTTGGTCGGGGCAACAATTGTTGCCAGTATTGAAACAACTTGGGCCGGAACCATTACTCCGCCGGCAGGTAAAGACATCTTCAGATGGCAATATCCTAAAAACGGCACTGACGCTATTACCTTTGCAAAAGGTGATGAAATGGGTCGTTTTAAGCTCGGCTCGACCGTTGTCAGTACCTTTGCACCTAAAATGATTAATGATTTTACCCCAGGTGCAGGCCCAGGAACGGTTACTCGTCTTGGCGAACCTTACGCGTCACTAGGCTAGAGCTGAACAATAACTATAATAACTACAATAGAGAGACAGACAAAGAACAAAACTGTTGCTCATTTAGTGTACTCGATATAAGCTAAGACGAAATACGACTTAATTCGTATCTAGTTAAAAGCTTATATTAATTCATAATAGAACCATAATTATCAAATAAGGGATACGTAAATGGCGCAAGATATTTCTGTAGTAAAACCCACTGAAGCAGAGTTAACTCTACTCAATGTGCTCTGGAATATGGGTCCTGCAACGGTACGGCAAATCCATGATGTAGTTAGCATTACGCAAAAAACTGGCTATACTACTGTATTAAAAATACTGCAAATCATGCATGAAAAATCACTGGTGATCCGTGATGAAAGTAATCGAGCTCATGTTTATGCTGCAGCTAATAGCCAAACACAAACTCAATCGTCACTTATCAAAGACTTAATTACTAAAGCTTTTGGAGGCTCCACATCAAAGTTAGTGATGCGTGCTATCGATGATTCCACTAGCGACCAAGAAATACATGATATTCGCCAGTTATTAAACTCTCTAGAAAAAGAGTAAATTAAACTTTACTATGTTTGAACAATTATTTAATAGCCCTTTTTTATACAGCTTATCGTTAACCCTAGTGCATTTTTTATGGCAAGGTTTACTGGTGGCTCTTATTTTGAAGTCATTATTATTCATAATTGATACAAGTAAATCAAAATTACGTTACGCCCTCGCAACGTTAGCAATGTTAGCAAATGCCACACTAGCCGTGCTTACCTTTACCATGGTATACCCTGGTGCCGGCACTGGTATAAATAGCAATCTCAGCCCTATCCCGCTAACTAGTTTAGTTAATGAGTTAACACAACAAAACGCGTTATTTACTTATCAGGAGCTACTACCCTCAATTTTAGCTTATGCATTACCATACCTATCATTACTTTGGTTAGCGACAATTGCCATATTAGCCAGTAAGCTGCTTATTGAAATTTATAATGTCAATAATTTACCACTACATTCGAGCATTGCACCTTCTGCTGCTCTGTCCACACGTTTTGATGAATTAGCTAAACAAATAAAATTGCCTAAAACTCCCCAATTACTTATTTCGCTAAAAGCCGAAGTGCCAATGGCAATAGGATGGCTAAAACCTGTGGTATTGTTACCAGCTACTATGGTGACAGGCTTAAATTCAGCTCAACTTGAAATGCTGATATTGCATGAACTAGCACACATTCGCCGTCATGATTATTTAGTCAACTTTTTACAAACACTCATCGAATTGCTTTTTTTCTTTCACCCCAGTGTGCATTGGATTGGTAAACAAATGCGTAACGAACGTGAATATTGTAGTGATGACATTGCGGTAGAACATTGTGGTGATGCAATTGCATACGCTCATACGTTAACTGATACCGCTTCGTTATGTTCTAAAAATCACTTGCATACCATTCCTACCATGGCAATGGCTGCTTCAGGCGGTGACTTAAAAGCCAGAGTGCTTAGATTAGTCGACCATCATTGTGCACCGGCGAATAACACCAGCAAATGGCTCGCAGCATTGAGCCTACTTTTGGCCTTAACATTACTGAGCATTAATCAATTATTAACTATGCCTTTTGCTCAACAAGTGAACAATCAATTCCCATGGCAGAACAATACAACGGTAAGCAAGAGTATTATTAATGCTGCTGTAACATCAATAGGGTTCGATAAGGCTACTGATAATCAGGTTACAATCCTTAAAAAGGACTCTATAGCTCAGCAATTACTCGGTCGTCAAAATACCTACCCTCATAATTCACTTATCGAGGTAGAAAAAAAACAGAGTAGCTCTACCTTATTAAGCGAAAATGAAATAGAACTATCGGCTGCTATTGTTGAGCCTATAAAGCTAAGCCCCCTTCAAACCAGCCTGAACATAACAGAAGATACAAGTATCCACAGTCAGCCTGCAACAATAAATAATGAAGATAAAAGAGTTGGAGCTGAGCTTAAGGAAGTACAAGCTAGTCAAGAAGTACCTACACTAGCTAAACGCAGTGAAACAGCTCAAGTAACACCAGAAAAAATAGACATAGTTCACGTTGACAAAAACTTACCGCCTATCGCTAAGGTACAGAAGTTATCTTTTAAAAAGCCGAAAAGTCCAGTAGGGCTTCCGGTCATTAGCACAGTACTACTTAATACCCAAACAGCCGTAGCAAACGTACCTCAAGAAAATAGTCAGCAATTAAGCCTCGCATATAAGAAAGGCTTAAGTATCAAAGAAGACCCTTATCGCCAACTTGCTTATAGCCAAGAAATTAATAATCTCGCTTCGCCAAACGAATTGTATCAAGCCTCTCACGCCGTTAAAACAGAGAAGTACCTGTCGTTAAAATCAATAGAAATAGAACAGTCCGCATTAGAAGTATTAAAAACACCCCGCTCATTTAGAGCTAAATTACTTAATTCCACCAGTCCAATATATCCAAGCCTTGCAAAACGTCGTGGTATTGAAATGGAAGTCAAAGTAGACTTCACTATAGGCCGCAATGGAAAAGTTAAAGATATTAACTTTGCTCAGCAAAGTAAGCTTATTTATTTCAAATCTGCTATTCGATCAGCTATTCGAAAGTGGCGATTTAGCCCAGCAATAAAAGATAACCGTAAAGTTGAAAGTAAGATGACCAAAATATTCTCTTTTAGCCTTCAGACTTAGTTTTCACTATTTTCTAAGAAAATAACACTTAAATTGCGCTAATCTTAACTCTATATTTTCTTGAATATTTTTATCTTTATCAACTTACAAAATCCATATTTATAAACGCTATTTAAGGGGCTCTTTGTGAGTAACTGCTCTCCATTTAATTCTGAAGTTATCTCCAATAATCACCTACAAGATAAGTTAAATAGCTTTTGGAATGGAGGGTTATTTAATTCATTCTTGGGGAGGGATCAAGTAAGCATACACTACGCACAATTTATGCAGGGCGAGGCTGGGCTTCCTACAATAGTCGTTGTACCCGGTCGATGTGAAAGTTATTTGAAGTACCAAGAACTTGCATTTGATTTATACCGCCAAGGGTATAATATTTTTATTATTGACCATAGAGGTCAAGGGTTATCAGGTCGACTACTCCCAAATTTACACAAAGGTTATGTTAATAAGTTCCAAGATTATGTTGAAGATTTTCAGTACCTCATTGAAAAAATCGTTACTCAGCATACTTCAGAAAAACCATACTTATTAGCACATTCAATGGGGGGTGCCATTGCAACCCGCTTTATGCAGGACTCTCCGAATGCAATCAAAGCTGCCGTTATATCATCGCCCATGCTAGGGTTTAATGCTGGATTTTTACCACAAAACATAGCTAAGCTATTGCTCGCTACTAAGTTGTTCCTCAACAATATCACCCGCGATAACCCTTGGTATTTTTTGGGCCAAAAAAACTATTCACCAACTCTCTTTGCAGATAATAAGCTTACTCATTCTCCAAATCGCTATCAACACTTTGTCGAATTGTACAAAAAAAATAAAACAATACAATTGGGCGGAGTGACCAGTCACTGGTTAGCACAGAGTATAATTGCTCAAAAAGAGATTTTTGCTAAACTCCCTCAACTTAAAACGCCTATATTATTACTACAAGCTGGTGGTGATATTGTTGTTTGCCAGCAAGCACAAAATGATTTTTGCCTGCAGTTACATGCTATACACCCGCAATCTTGCCCAAACGGACTCCCCAGTAGAATTGATGACGCTTTCCATGAATTATTTTTTGAAGTCGATGATTATAGAGACAAAGCAATAGCCCAAAGCATTACTTGGTTTCAACAGCACAATTAACCACTCGCACTTTAAAATAATAAATAAATTTCAGTAGCTGTTGATTAGTCGCGACTAAAATTGGATTATTTATTTTGATTGCTCGTTTTGCACTACCGAGCTGGGATCATGGTGAATAAATACTTCACACGGCGTAAAAGCACTACAAATTCCGGCTTCAATTTCATCACCTATGCTATGAGCCTCTAATAAAGACAAGTTGTCATTTAATTCCAAATGAAATTGAATGAACTTCTGAGCACCCGATTGTCGTGTGCGTAACTCATGAATGCCTTTAGCTTGTTCATGTGCCAAAACAATCGATTTTATTTGCGCTAACTCTTCGTCACTCAACTCACTATCCATTAGCTGAGAAACACTTTGTACCATAATTTGACCCGCGCCAAAGACTAGATAAAGAGCGACTAATATAGTGAAAACACCATCGGCATGTAACCATATACCCTGACTCAAAATAATTGCTGCTAAAACGCCTAAATTGAGGAATAAATCAGATTGATAATGCAATGCATCACCACTGATGATAATAGAGCCTGTACGCTTTATAACGTATCGCTGAAAGGCAACTAAGATGAGGGTTAAGGCAATAGAGATGATAGTGACCCAAATAGCAACTTCACTTTGCACGATCACTTGTGGGTTAAGTACCCGAGAAACCCCACTGAAAATGAGTATAATGGCAGAGCCAAGTACAAACGAGGCTTGCACTAAGCCAGCCAAGCTTTCAGCTTTACCATGACCAAAACTGTGCTCTTTATCTGCAGGAGCTAAGGCAAAGCGTAAAATAACAATGCTCATAATTGATGCAAATAAATCTAAAACTGAATCAGTAGTTGAAGCAAGCATAGCGCTAGAGTCAGTGACCAACCAAGCATAAAGCTTAATTACCACTAAGATTAAAGCTATTGAGGTTGAAAATATAGCCGCTAATCGCACCCAAAAAGCATAATCGTCTGCTGAATTTTTTGTAGTCATCGCTAAATCCTTGGAAAATTGTAAACAGAAAGTAATATCCGTTAATTATCTATATATATGTTTCAGAGTGCGTGAGCAATTTCAAGTCAAGGCGCTGTGACGAAATGATGTTGTTCAAACACTTCTTTGATGGATTTTAAATGACTTTATACCGTGTTAAATAATCAAACCATAGAATAACTATACTTAAATTATTCTTCTCGCCTAAAGCCATTGTAATTCCCACTGAAATCCTGCACTTTGATTGATAACGGGTATATAATAACAAAAATTTTATCACATGATGATTGTTATGCTAGATGTTGTTCTTTTTCAACCACAAATCCCACCAAATACCGGTAATATAATTCGCTTATGCGCAAATTCAGGCTTTCGTTTACATTTGATAGAGCCATTAGGTTTTGATTTAGACGATAAAAAACTCCGTCGTGCCGGTTTAGATTATCATGAATTTGCAGCGATAAAGCGACATGCTAACTTTAATGCTTTCATTGATAAAGAACAGCCTAAAAGAGTATTAGCTATTACCACAAAAACTAACAATTTCTATGGTGATGTCACTTTTGAAGTAGGTGATTATTTATTATTCGGTTCAGAAACCGCAGGATTGCCTGAAGAGGTTCGTGTACAGATCCCTGATGAAGACAAGATTAGAATTCCAATGCTAAAAGAAAGCCGTAGCATGAATTTGTCAAACGCTGCAGCAGTAATTGTTTACGATGCATGGCGTCAGTTAGGTTTTCCTAACGCGGTATAAAAAGTTTGGAATAATTATTTAGGAAGGTAATGTTGGAAAAACTGTAAATCAAGAGCCTTAGCCTTCGATTTACAGTCATTCTTTAAGTAAATATCTTTATAATCTAAAGATATTATTCAAATTTCTTATCACGTGATAATAAATCAGCCGCAGCCAACTTTGCATCTTTTCCGCGATAAAGAACTTGATATACTTGTTCAACAATTGGCATTTCAACACCATGTCGCTGAGCAAGCATATAGACTTCTTTGGTGTTTCTATAACCCTCAACGACTTGACCAATATCAGTAATAGCTTGTTCAACTTCACTGCCATGACCTAACGCCAAACCAAACCGACGATTACGCGATTGATTGTCCGTGCAAGTCAAAACCAAGTCACCTAAACCTGCCATGCCCATAAAGGTCGCTGGCTCAGCATTTAATGCTAAACCTAGGCGGGTCATTTCAGCTAACCCTCTGGTAATTAATGCGGTACGCGCATTAGCACCAAAGCCAATGCCATCAGCTATACCTGCGGCAATAGCGACTACATTCTTAACCGCTCCGCCGAGTTGTACGCCAATAAAGTCTTTATTAGAGTAAACTCGAAAACGTTTTTCACAGTGTAATAAGTCCGATAATTCAGCAACAAACTCATCATCCTCAGAAGATAACGAAATAGCCGTGGGTAAACCTGACGCCATTTCTTTAGCAAACGTAGGCCCGGATAAAACAGCTAAAGACACGTTATTACCGAGCACTGTTCTTGCAACGTTTTGTAATAAATCACCAGTTTCAGGATCGAGTCCTTTAGTTGCCCAAGCAATTTTAGCATTAGCGGTTAACATTGGCTTAATTTGTTTAAGCATGTCAGCAAACGCATGACTGGGCACTACCACTAAAATATTATCACTCGCTTGTACCGATTTTGATAAATCAGCTTCAACCGTCAAATTTTCAGGGAAAGGGCAGTCTGCAAGATACTTGTTATTTTCTCTATCTTGCGCCATCACAGCAACATGATTTTCATCACGTCCCCACAACAGGGTTTTATGACCATTTCTGGCTAAACAAATTGCTAAAGCGGTGCCATAAGATCCGGCACCCAGCACTGTTATTTTTGCAGCTAAAGACATATACAACCTACTTATAAGCTAGTGTTATTGTCGGTATTATGACTAGTGTGTTTCGCTGCTTTGTGGAGCATTTTCCTGTGTTGCACGTTGCTGTACATAAGAAGCATATAAACCTTCAAAGTTAACTGGTGTTAAGTTGAATTGTGGGAAAGAGCCACGGTTTACTAAACTTGCTACTGTTTCACGCGCATATGGGAACAATGTCGTTGGACAAAATGCACCAATAGTATGAGCTAATTGAGCTTCAGGTAAGTTACCAATAGTAAAAATACCGGCTTGCTGTACTTCAGCTAAAAAGGCAGTTTTATCTTCCACTGTAGCGGTAACTGTTACCGATAAAACAACTTCATAAGTATTATCAGCTAACTTAGTTGAGCGCGTATCAAGGTCTAATTTTATCTCTGGCTTCCAATCTAACTGGAATACAGCAGGAGAATTAGGAGTTTCAAAAGAAACATCTTTTGTGTAAATACGTTGAATAGCGAATTCTGGAGATTGTTGTGCTGCTGCTTCATTGTTTTCTACTTGATTTTCTTCAGCCATGAGAGGCTCCTTTATTATAGTTTTTCTAATTGAATTTAGTATTAATTAGTATTATTTAACGTCGAGAAGCGCATCTAACTGATTGCCTCTTTCTAAGGCGACTAACTCATCGCAACCGCCAACAAGAACATCATTAATAAATATCTGTGGCACTGTATAACCACCATTGCTACGTTCGATCATGGTGCTACGCATAGCCATATCGCCATCAATCTTAATTTCTTTGTAATCAACCGACTTATTCTTCAGTAAGGCAAGCGCATGAGTACAATAAGGGCAGTATGCTTTGGTATATATTTCAACTTTAGCCATGTATATCACTCTTTGTTTACTTATTTTAATGGATAACGAAAATTGTAACAGGTGCGCTATTTAGCGACAGGTAAGCCTGCGCCAGTCCAACTGTTCATGCCACCTTTAAGTACGCTAACACGAGTAAAACCTTCTTTATGCAAATCATTAGCAATTTGTACCGCACTCATACCCGCAGCACATACTACAATGATGGGCTTGTCTTTATGTTTTTCAAGACTAGATAGGCCATTTTTCTTTATTTTTTCACTAGACAAGCTGATTGAATCGAGGATATGTCCCGCTTTAAATTCATTTTCCTTACGGATATCAAGCGCAACACCTTCTTCTCTGTTCATTAAAAAAGTTAAGTCTTGCGTACTAATTTGTTTAATTGGTGACATTTTCATTTTGATTGTTGTTACGATAATCATCACCACTAGGGCAACCCAAACCGCGCTCAGCATGCCATTACTGCTTGCAAAAGTAATTAATTGTTCCATAAATAAAAGACCGTTTTATCAAATTTCGAATCGGCACATTATACGCAAACCACTTAAAATTGCGAGCATATACCGCGAGCTAAAAGTTAGTAACCCTACTCGGAACATTTCTATGTTAAATCCTTAGTGAATAACGCCATTTGAGTGTGTACAATACTTGCTCATAAAATGCATAAAACACTAAACTTCATGGGAAAAATAATGGCGAATAAGAAATCAACGGTACTGATGATTCTAGATGGTTGGGGATACAGTGAAGAAACGAGCTCAAATGCTATTCATCAAGCGAACACACCAGTATTAGATGATTTAAAAGCTAATTATCCAAATATGCTTATCGATACTTCTGGCATGGCCGTCGGTCTACCCGAAGGGCAAATGGGCAACTCTGAAGTGGGCCATGTCAATTTAGGTGCTGGCCGTGTGGTTTATCAAGACTTCACTCGTATTACTAAAGCGATAAGTGATGGCGACTTTATTGAAAACCCTACTTTGTGCCAAGCTGTCGATAAAGCCGCATCAAACAATAATGCTGTGCATATTTTCGGTTTGCTTTCCCCTGGTGGCGTCCATAGTCACGAAGAGCACATCTTTGCCATGATGGAATTAGCCAAAAAGCGTGGCGCTCAAAAAGTTTACTTACATGCATTTTTAGATGGTCGAGATACACCACCACGCAGTGCACAAGCTTCTTTAGAGAAAGCTCAACAGAAATTTTCAGAACTATTTACTGAAACCGAGACTGGCGAAGGACAAATAGCTTCAGTTATTGGTCGTTATTACGCCATGGATAGAGATCAACGTTGGGATCGCGTTGAAGCTGCTTATAATTTAATGGTTAATGGTGAAGGCTTACATCAATATACTAATGCCTTAGATGCACTCAGAGCAGCTTATGACAGAGATGAAAATGACGAATTTGTTGGCGCTAGCGCTATAACAAAACCATCTGGTGAAAGTATTCTGGTGAATGATGGTGATGCACTGATCTTTATGAACTTTAGAGCTGATAGAGCACGCCAATTTAGCCGTTGTTTTACCGAAAAAAGCTTTGATGGATTTGTACGAAAAAGTACTCCTGCACTAGCTGACTTTGTAATGCTGACACAATATTCTGCTGACATTGATGCGCCATCAGCTTTTGCTCCGGCGACGCTGGATAACGTAATGGGTGAGTGGTTAGCTAAACATGATAAAACTCAATTACGTATTTCTGAAACAGAAAAATATGCCCATGTCACTTTTTTCTTTAGTGGTGGCAAGGAAGATACCTTTACTGGTGAGGAGCGTATTTTAATACCATCACCTGATGTAGCGACCTACGACTTACAACCTGAAATGAATTCAACGTTATTAACCGATAAACTTGTTGGCGCTATTGAGAGTGGTAAATACGACTTTATTGTTTGTAATTACCCTAATGGCGATATGGTTGGTCATACCGGTAGCCTTGAAGCGGCAATAAAAGCCTGTGAAGCAGTTGATACTTGTGTTGGCCGCGTGGTTAAAGCATTAAAAGAACACGATGGTGAGTGTTTAATTACTGCTGACCATGGCAATGCTGAGCAAATGCAAGATCCCGTTTCAGGCCAAGCACATACTGCTCATACCTGTGAGCCGGTACCACTTATCTATGTTGGTCGTAACGCTACTCCTGCTGCATCGGGTACCTTAAGTGATATTTCGCCTAGCATATTACACTTAATGGCTATGGAACAACCTGAAGAAATGACGGGTTCGATACTTATGCAGTTAACTTAAGTCAGAAACTAAGTGATATTAAATCAATAAGCTAAGTGATATATTGGCTTTTGATTTAATTCCATCACCGATTATGAGATTGTTTATCCACACGAATTTAGCAAGTAAGCACCTTTCGCATCTAGCTACAACAAGCTTGTTCATTCTAAGTTTGTTGTTTGCCTTTCCTTTGCAAGCAGAACAAAACAACCGTAACGATAGTGCGCAGAAACAAAGCCGCGAAAAACTCAATGATGTTCAAAAAGCCATTGCTAAACAAGAGTCAAATATTTTTGATGCTAACAAGCAGCGTAGCAGTTTAGAGCAACAATTAAGAACTGATGATTTAGCTATTGCAAAAGTCGCCAAAGCAATTAACACAATAGAAACTGATATCACTACAACTCAAGAAAAAATATCTAGCTTAGCGATTGAAAAAAAACAGTTAACTATCGCCAAAAAAAGACAAGAACACTTATTAGCACAACAACTTAGAGCTGCATACACTACAGGGCAGCATGATTACCTCAAGTTATTGCTTAACCAAGATCAAAGTGAAAAAATTCAGCGTACCATCAGTTATTATCAGTATTTAAATCAAGCAAGAACGAAAGAAATAGATAATTTTCAAATCACTATTGCAAAGCTACTACAAGTAAGCACTGAGCATCTGGTACAAGTTGAATATTTACAGCAACTTAAAGACGAACAGTTACAGCAGGATAGTCAATTAAGATCGAGCAAAAACCAACGACATAAAACCCTTAAAAAATTAAGCCGTAAACTTCTTTCAAGCCAACAACAATTAAATAAACTCAAAACAGAAGAGAATAACTTAAACCAAGCATTAACAAAGCTAGCCGCTATTTTGCAAGCTGAAGTTGACTTAATTGGTTTAAGCAAACTAAAACGAAAATTATCTTGGCCGGTAAAAGGCAAAATGTTGCACCGTTATGGCACTCGAAAACAAGGCTACTTGAAATGGAAAGGGGTATTAATTAGTGCGCCAATTAGTCGCCAAGTACAAACGATCCATAATGGTACAGTATTATTTTCCGACTGGCTTAAAGGTTACGGTTTATTAACTGTGATTGATCATGGTAATGGTTACATGAGTTTATACGCCCATAACCAAACCTTATTAAAATCAGTTGGCGATCGCGTTGAAACGGGTGAGCCAATTGCTTTAGTCGGCCAAAGTGGAGGCTTAGCACAATCAGGTCTTTACTTTGAAATCCGTCACCGAGGTAAAGCACTCAACCCTAAACTCTGGTGTCGGTAATCATTGAATAATCTATTAAATATGAGTTATAAAAAATAACTAAGCAGTAAGTAACTTCTTTACTTTATTGCGCTAAAACTTTATATTTTTGAACTAAATAACTGCTACTCTTTATAATAACTAAAAATAAAAAATAAAAATTATCCTGTGCTAATGACTCTTTTAAAAATCACCACTATGCGCTCTTTTGTAATACTGTGGTTGGCGCTATTTAGTGTTGAAGGTAACGCTAAAATGACCCAAGTTGCTATTGTCATTGATGATATGGGCTATCGTTACACCGATAAACATGCCTTAACTTTACCTGGAGCTATTACTTATGCTTTTTTACCTCATACTACTTATGGTAAAAAGCTTGCAGTACAAGCAAACAGAGATAATCACGATGTATTAATTCATATTCCAATGGAGTCTCAAAACAGAAAAAAATTGGGACCCGGTGCTTTAACAAGTAGTATGAATGAGCAGGCGGTTAGTGAAAGCTTAACAAAGTCATTCGCAGAAATTCCCTTCGCAATTGGTATTAATAATCATATGGGTAGTCACCTCACTCAACTTTACCAACCCATGGCTTGGACAATGGCGTTTTTAAAGCAGAATGATTTATTTTTTTTAGATAGTAAAACGAGTCCTAACTCAAAAGCGCAACAAGCAGCTATTGATTTTGGTGTGCCGGTAAAGGCCAGGCATGTGTTTTTAGATAATGAATTAACTGAGCATTACATTAATCAACAATTTGAGCAACTTATTAGGTTTTCTCAAAAATACCAAACCGCTATTGCTATCGCTCATCCACACCCTGAAACCATTGCAACATTAAACAAACTAATCCCTACTTTAAAATCGCATGGTATTGAGTTAGTTCCACTTTCACGGTTATACCAAGTACCTAGGGAGAGTGAAGTAACCGCTATTAGCGAGTAATTTCACTCTTGATAAAATCACTGTATTAGTGACTATATTTTAATATTATTATCCTTAAGCACCTGATGTAAGTACTTCACTGGAATTGCATAGGTGATACCACTCGGTGTGCTGATAACAGCTTCTTTAGTCCCCTGCACAAAAACTTTATTAATAATCCCTACTACATCCCCTGTTTCCATATCATACAGAGCACTACCACTATTACCGGGATAAGCTGTTGCATCAAGTTGATAAACCAAATAAGGATTTTTCATACGCTTTAGCATTTTCAAGTTAATTTGCTCCGCAGAAACCGCCGGAATGACGGTTGGGGTAATACTAGCAATAATGCCTCGATGAGTTACCGGGTATAACCCTAAAACACTACCAATAGGAAACCCAGTAAAAGCAATAGCGCTACCATCGGGATAAAAGTCACTGTTTGCTAGCGTTACCGCAGGTAAAGCCGGTCCAGATATTTTTAAAATGGCTAGGTCATATAAACTGGACTTTGCAACCACTTCCGCTTTTCTTACTTTTGCATTCCTCCCTGTGCCAATAAAAACAGCTACTTTTTGTAATAAGCTCTCATCTAATAAAGTAGGTAATACATGCTCATTGGTAACAATGTAACGGCCATCACCAATAACAAATCCTGTACCACGTAATATATTTTGCGGCCTACTAGTTGGTGTATGTATACCTACGCCAACGACTGACGGCTTAATTTTAGCAACAACGTCTACAAATTTTGCCTGAGCGTATGGCACAAATAAAGAAGTAATAATTAGCAATAAGAGCATATATCTGGGCATAACTTTTCCTAAGTGAAGTAAACGATATTTATTATAGAAAACAAATACTACCTTAAAGCGTACCGCAAATAAAATGGTCAAAGGTAGTGATTGATAAACAATATTTTTCGCAATATCGCTAACTTTGTTCATAATTAAGACTTGAGCCGGAGATTAAGCCTTACTCGCCGACCCATGCTTTCCAGTTGGAGGTCAAATGAATAAATCGATTGTTCCTATATTTGCTGGTGGAGGTACTCGACTCCCTGCCCATTTAGGTGTGCTAAAAGCACTAGAACTACTCGATATTAATTTTGAAGACTTAGTGGGCGTATCAGGTGGCAGTATTATTGCCAGCTTCTATGCTGCTGGTTTACCATTACATGACATAAAAAGAATTGCCTTAAAAACAAATTACAATCAGTTTCGTGAGTTTTCACTGCTCAAGCTCATTCGTCATGGAGGTCTAAGCTCCGGTGACGCTTTTGAAGGCTGGGTAGATAAGCATTTACAAGGTAAAACGTTTGCGCAACTAGAGAAGAATCTACATATAGTGGCAACCGATGTTACTAATGGAAAACCGGTTATTTTTGATGCTGAATTAACTCCTGATATGAAAGTATCACAAGCCGTACGCTACTCGATGTCAATTCCCTTAGTTTTTAGCTTTAAACCTTTTGGTAAACGTATCATGGTTGACGGTAGCATATTATCTGAAGATGCTTTACATCGAGACTGGGATCATAAAGGCACACCCGTTCTTTGCTTTCGTTTACGAGGCGAGCATGAATATGATCAATTAAACGTTAATGGCTTATTCCCCATTTTTAACTACGTTACCTTACTTATCCGAACATTCATGACCACTATTTCACGTGAATATATTAACGAACACTTTTGGCACAACACCATAGTGATAAATATAGGTGAGTATTCCGCCGTTGATTTTAAGATGACTAAAGAAGAAAAGCATCAGTTATATAAAATTGGTTTTCAAACAGCCATGGAAGTTATTCCAATAAAAATTAATATGGCAACTCAGACTTTATCTCATTAAATTATTGCCATAACTTACCGACTATCTTCCTTAATTATCCTAAGAGCATTACTCTGCAAAGCTATATCCTATTTTGAAAAAATAGGTGATGAATCGACTTAAGACTTAATACTTAATACTAAAGAACAAGTCAACAGACTAAGCTTAATATATCTATTGATATTTTAGCTGGCAATAACCCCCAGCCTAAAGCCAGTAAAATTATTACATTGTGCTTTTCAATCGGGTGTCTACATTGATTCAACCAGACCTAAAGGCTTAATTAATTAGCCTTAGTTACATGAAATATTACTTCTAACTTAAATTTTCATAAATTACAGATAAACTTGGTTAACGTCTATACTGGTACTAGCCAAGTTAATTACAATTTCACTCTGGAATACAAATGAACTGGAATAAGCGATTATTAGACGCGCCTGTCATAGGTACTATTACCAAAAAAATTGTCTCGGCTAAGGCAAGTCGAGAGGCGCATAGCATTGCTGACCATTTCACTCAATTTTTACAGCCTCATATTGCCGTAGATCAAACATTAAGAGAAGAAGCATTTAAAATCCGTCATAATGTGTACTGCGAAGAGCTTGCTTTTGAAGATATCCGAGACAACGGTCAAGAAACAGATGAGTTCGATCATCAATCGATTTTTTCTTTAATTAAGCATAAACCTTCTGACATATTCACTAGCTGTGTACGCTTAGTCACTTCAAATGGTCCCGGTGAATTACTTCCTATTGAAAAGTATTGCATGGGGTCAATCACTAACGAAGCCCTTAGTCCTGAGCGTTTTAATCGTGCTGAAATAGCTGAAATATCACGTTTAGCGGTAAAATCAGATTTTCGTCGACGTAAAGCGGATACCTTTAAAGGCTCTGGTACTGGTGTTATTAGTGAAGTTAGTTATTCTGAGACTGAATTACGTTGCTTCCCTTTTATCGCAATAGGGTTATATATGGCCGCTGCGACTATGGGCATGAATACTGGTATTCGTCATGTATATGTCATGATGGAGCCAAGACTGGCCCGTAGTATGAAGTTCATTGGCATTACTTTTCAGCAACTCGGCGAGCCTGTAGATTATCACGGCCTGCGTGCCCCTTATTATATTAATCCTGAAATCTTTATGACAAACCTCTCTCCTGGCTTTAAAAGCCTTTATAAAACCATTGAAAAAGACATTTGCTTACAGTTGGGTCAACTAAACAAAAATTAATATAAACAGCGAATATCGCTAAGTGCCTTATATGTCAAAACACCTCACAAGCTTAATAGAGAATATTCTAGCTCCTGATTCAAATTTATCATTTGACTCTGAAAAGCTTTCTCTCTCTATGCGTGGCACTGAAGGCTTAGAGTCATTTGAGAATAAAAAAAGACAAATAATGGCCGTTATCACACTATCTCAATCAGATGAGATAAAGGCACTTCTCGATTTGGCTAATAAATGTGCTACAGATGATGAACTGGCTTTTTCTCTTTACCCGATTAGCACAGGACAGAATTGGGGCTATGGTACTAGCCAACCAGCGGGCTTAAGTAAAAATATTATTCTGTTAGATTTAGGCCAGTTAACCAATATAAGTCATTTTGACAATGAGTTAGGTTTAGTAACAATAGAGCCAGGAGTTACTCAGCAGCAATTAAGTGATTATTTACAACTGCATAATTATAATTATATGGTGCCCGTTACTGGCGCTGGACCAGATTGCTCCATATTAGCTAATGCTTTAGAGCGAGGTTACGGTATAACGCCATATACTGACCATTTCAGTGCAGTTACCAGTGTTCATGGCTATTGGGCTAATGGTATACCATATCAGTCTGCTGTTTATGAGTTAGATGCCAGTGAAGATAAATTTGTTGATAAAACTTTCAAGTGGGGACTTGGTCCTTATTTAGAAGGTCTATTTACTCAGTCAAACCTTGGTATTGTTAGTAAAATGACTATCCGGTTAGCCAAATTAAAGCCTGATTTCACCTCCTTTTTCATCCAAATGCAAGAAGATGCCTTACTTGAAGAAGCCGTTCCTTTAATCAGAGACATTTTACAAGACTATGAAGGTATCGTTGGTTCAATTAACTTGATGGATCAACGTCGCTTATTATCAATGTTTGCCAAAAAATTTAATGCTAACGATGCGCATCAAGTCATGACTAATCAAGAAATAAAAGGACTAGCTAAGGAACTACGAACACCAAGCTGGACTATTGTCGGCAGTATTTATGGTAGCACTAGGATTGTTAGTGCTGTAAAAAAAGAAATAGATCTAATTTTCAAGAAACTACCTTGTAAACGCATATATTCAAATAGTTTATCCATTATTTTAGCGAATAAAGTTATAAATAATTTACCCGCTAAGTTAATCAATAAACTCCCCACCTTGGCTAAAATATCTGAGCAACTTGACTCCTTCAATAAGGGTAAGGAGATTATGTTAGGTAAGCCTAACAAGGTTGCCTTAAAGCTCGCTTATTGGCGTCATAAAGAGAGTGATAACTTTAATAAAAATAGCTTATCTCCAGGGAAGGATGGCTGCGGTTTACTTTGGTATGCTCCTTTAGTTCCTATGAAAGCAAAAAAAATACGCGAGTTTGTTGAGTTTATTCGAACAACCTGCCCTAAGTTTAACATTGAACCATTCATTACCTTCACCAATTTAAAACACGACTGCGTTGATAGTACAATTCCTATTGTCTTTGATTTAAGTAACCCTAAAGCTGTTTTAGATGCCCACAATTGTTTAAAAGCATTGGTTGAAGGAGGCTTAAAAAAAGGCTTTGTTCCCTATCGACTTAATATTGATCAACAACAATGGCTTCTCAATAAAGACAGTGACTTCTGGCAAACCGTGGCTAAGCTAAAAACTAGCTTAGACCCTCATAATGTTTTAAGCCAAGGACGATACAACCCGACCTAAATACCAAGGATACCCTCTTGCCTAGGGAATTTTAACCGACACAAGTGAGTAACAATTAAATGAAGATGATAAATATATTTTTATTTATTCGATTAAAAAGCCCGATAAACATGTGTTTATCGGGCTTTTTATAATTAAATTTAACCTAACTTATGTAATACCAATTTGATTAAATTTCTTCCCAACTCAGAGCTATACTCGATGTTCAATAACAAGGCAAATTCATTCCGGTTTAGTCACTCTAAATCAAATTAATTTAACGAAGTTAATGGGCATCGAGTAAGCTCCCAAGGGCGAGTTTAAAAGGCTTACACACATCGTTATTGATTTTGATAAGGACGCTACAAGGATGTAGCTTCTTAGAGAATGCAGGAGCTTATTCTCCTGAATAACCATTCCAATCAATCAATGCCTTGTCTCTAAGCCTTTTAATTCTCGCTGAGCGGGAAAGAACTTAATCAACTTGGTATAAGCTTATACCCAAGTAACTTGAAGATGCTTGGGTATATATTGTTAATAGAGCATTGAAGCTTTAGGGTTTAAGATTGACAATAAACCTAAGCGTTCTAAGTCACAATAATCAACGGCACTTTCTAATATTTTCTGATCAAGGCAAAGCAACTCTAACTGTTCTTGAGTTAATAACTCACTGTAGTCTATATTTTGCCCTTTAAACACCTGATTTCGGCTCATCACCCGTTTAGCAACATATAACAACTGCGTTTCTGCATTGTACTGACTTAAGTCTTCTATATCCTGATCACGAATAGGAGAAAAAATACTATAAGGTAATTGCCACTGCTTTAAGAGTTCTGCAGAACATTGGCCAAAGGTAAATCCTAAAATGTCTTGCTGTTTCACCCAAGGCAATAACTGGAGATCTTGGCTATCACAAGCTAACTGTTTTTCTGTTGTTATTTGATGAACAACTAATTCCCCTAAGTTATGCAATAAGCCTAAAATAAATAAACGCTCTGCATGAACAATACCTAAACTAGTGCCTAAAAACTTCATCAACAGAGCACAATCAACACTTTTTATCCAAAAGTCATCAAGGTAATCTTGGTTGGCATCAATTTTTTTAAAAGCTTCGGTAGTAAAATAAGCTATAACAAGGTTATAAACCTCTGTGATGCCTAACACTAACACAGCCTTAGAAATGGTATCTATTTTACCTGGATAATTAAAAAATGGACTATTTGACAACTTTAATACAGTGCCAGAAAGGGCTGGATCGAGCAGAATTACCTCTGAAATATCATCAATGGTAGATGCTTCGTCATCAATCAATTCTCTAATTCTAATAAAAGAATCTGATAAAACAAAGATTTCACTGGCTTGTTCTACATAATCATTTGCGGTCATGTTATTACCTTTAATACTACAGTCTAAAAATCGACTATTAAGTTGCTGAGCAAACAAACAAACTCGTCTATTAGCTAATTATAGCTAAATATAATGATTTATACCCAAACGACTTCAAAATGTTCGTTTCAGGACATCTGAGAAATTCATGAACAAGGCGTGTATTTCATTAATGGTTATTCCCTTAATTAACTACATAACGATGAACGTGATTTGCTCAGACGTCCCAGAATTGCTGGTTTAGAAATGCTTTATACATCGTTATTGATTTTGACAATAACGCTACAAGGATGTAGCTTAATAGAGAATGCAGGAGATATTCTCCTGAATAACTATTATCATCAATCAATGCCTTGCCTAAAGGCGTTTCTAATTCCAGCTGAATCCTGCATTTTGAGTTGGCTTGGGTATATTCTCAAGTTCACGCTACTAATAGTCAATACTTATTTGATATGAGCTAAACTTTCTCATATTTATTACGCCTTTATCAAAAATTAAATATTGGCCTTTAATACCCATAAGTACTCCAGATACTGTTTCCGTTTTATCAAAATTAAAAGAGCTAATTTTAGTTAAGTACTGATTTACTGGATAATGAATTTCTTGCACGTTTTCATTTAGCTCTTGAACCGCATCGCTACCAAACTTAAGCCTAAGTTGCGATAAGCGTAAACTAATCTCTGGGATTAACTCTTCTGCTTTAGCCTTTAAGTCTATTGGCTCTGGCTCACCTTTTAACATAGCGCGCCAATTGGTTTTATCACTAATGAATTCTGCTAGTGCTGTTTCCACCAACCCTGACTGTAAGCGAGTACTCACCTTAAAGATAGGTAATGCTTGGCAAGCTCCTTGGTCAATCCAGCGGGTAGGCAGCTGGGTGTGTCGAGTTATGCCAACTTTCAAACCTGAGCTATTAGCCAAATAAACATAATGGTCAACCATACAATTGCTTTCACCCCATTGTGGGTCTCGGCATGTACCTAGGTGAAGGTGACAGGTTTCTGGCTTCATAATACACAAGTCACACTGGGGAAGTTTAGCCATGCAAGGATAACAATACCCTTGGGAGTAGCTTTTTTTAGTACGTTTACCACAATTTTTACAGGCAATAATGCCAGAAAAATGTAAGCTTATCTTTTTTCCAATTAAAGGATTTAATTCAATACTTTGTTTAGTGCCATCACCATTAAGACTAACTAACGGTAGTTGATACTGAACTAAATTATTACTATCAAGTTGTGCGGTAAGTTTTTCTACTGCACCAATTTCACTAATTGGCATGGCTCTCTCTCTACTTTTATTTTTAATAGGTATTAATATTCATAATTTTTCAGTTGCTTAAGGTTTTATTGATTAACACCTTAATCGTCTTGTCTCATCTAGCGTGAGATTAAACGCAATAATACTTGCTAAAGCTGTACCTTTTTTCGGGTGTTTTTAACATCCTTTCTATTTGCTTTTCCTGTTAAGCGCCTTTGAACTGAACCTCTGGTTGGTTTAGTTGGTCGTCTAGACTTTTGCACAACCATCGCAGATATAATTAACTCTTTAAGTCGCTTTAGCGCATCATCTTTATTCATTGATTGAGTTCTAAATGATTGCGCTTTAATAATAATAATGCCTTCACTTGATATTCGACTATCTGATAGTTTTAATAATCGCTCTTTGTATATAGCGGGTAAAGTGGAGCGCTTAATATCAAAACGTAAGTGTATCGCAGTTTCAACTTTATTTACTCGTTGCCCGCCGTTCCCAGTCGCTCTTATTCCAGTAAGTTCGACTTCCCAATCAGCTAAACTGACATTATTTGATATCTCAAGCACTTTTATTTACCATTTGTTTATCTTTAACCAATTTAATATTAACTATTGCGCACTATGACAAAACAAAGCGAAACAGCTACTTGGTGGGTTTATTTTTTGCGCTGTAACGATAAAAGCTTATATGCTGGAGTTACCACAGACATACACCGTCGTATTAGTGAACATAATAACAGTAAACTTGGCGCTAAATATACCCGAGCAAGACGTCCTGTAACTTTGGCTTACCTTGAAGAAGCTGATAATAAAAGCCTAGCCTGTAAAAGGGAATACCAAATACGTCATCTAACAAAGTCTAAAAAAGAACTACTTGTCAGCAAATACGAGCCTAAGTAACAGGTCTGCTCAGTTAGATATATTCACTTTATTTCGATTTAGTGTTCAAGTACTGTTAGTATACTGCGATCGAATACTTTTCACTTACAAATAAAGTTGCACAGATGTCTATAAAAGAAATGTTTATTGAAAATTACTGCTCTATTAGCGCTGATAAAATCAGCTTTACCCGCCAGCAAGGTAGTGACTTTGCCAAGCAAGTCGCAGATGACTTTAATCCGTTGCACAATATTGAAGCTAAACGCTTTTGTGTGCCTGGTGATTTACTTTTTTCAATCATTATCGCTAAATCTGGGCTTCATAAAAAAATGACCTTCGATTTTTCGGGCATGGTTAGTGATAATGTTAACCTCACGTTTCCTCAGAAAATTGATAACCATTACGATATTAAAGATGATAAAGATAAAACGTGTCTTAGCGTTAGTGTTAGCGGTGAAGCAACACACAACTCAACACTTATCAATGCACTAACAAAAGCCTATGTAGATTTTTCTGGTCATACTTTCCCTGATATATTGGTCAAGTTAATGTCTGAAAATAGTGTCATGATCAACCCTGCGCGTCCAATGGTTATGTACCAATCAATGTCTATCGACTTACATACATTCGACGCTGAGTCAGTAACACTACAGCTTGCAAAAACCAGTTTAACTATTGATGGAAAACGTGGTGACGCTTGGCTTGAGTTTGATTTATTGTCAAATGGAGAAGTAATTGGTCATGGTAAGAAACATATGTTATTAAGTGGTCTTCGTTCATATGAGCAAGAAACAATAGACGCTATGGTTAACCAGTATCGAGAAAGTAAAATAAGTTACCAGCCTTAAATTCAATATATATAGCCGTTACCAAACAAAGTGCCTTGAATTGAAATTGCTCAAGCACTCTGAAACCTACATCTAAAATGGTAACGGGTATAGTTGAGTTAGCTGAGCAGTAAACATCGTTAACTTAACTAGATAAGCTTAAATTAATCACGGTAAATTTTTTCGAATTCACTTTGTTGCTGCATTTTGTTTTCACTGCAATAAGCAAATACTGAAATATTCTTTGGCCGCTGACACTTAATTGGTTGATTATAAAAAGTTAACCAATCCTGTTTTTTACTCCCTTGATATTTAGATCTAATAACAATGGCACTGCTTTGATTAAACGTTATCGTCTTCTTTTTTGAGTTAGGTGATGTTTTATTAATTTGGGGGTAATAAGTTCTATTTTTTACTGTTTTTTTATTCTTAACTTTTTTAGTTTTCTTTTTCCCTCCACCGTATTGAGCTTGAAATTTTGCTTTAGAGCTATGCTCACATTTCCACCATTTTTCTCTCGCTTTATCTTCTTTAGCCCTTAAACTTTCTCCTCGTTTTAAAGAATAACCTTTACGCTGCATCGTTTGAATATTATGAAGTTTATCCTGAAAAGGCTTACACCTTTTTTTAGCAAATGAACTTGGGCTATATACCAAATAAAATAGCGCTGCAACTGAACAAAAAAGAATAAAAGGAATGAATTTTTTCATCATAGCAATCCTTGCTAAATTTATCCGGCTGGCATTAAAGCTAACCATTAACCTTAATGACTAAGGTACCCATTATTAAAATATAGACTAAACTTTACCTTTTAGCAGTATCACATACACGGAGGTTAGTGATGATAAAGCATAGTTTATTGGTTATTTTTATCTTAATTTCAGCAATTAGCTGTCCTGTAATTGCGCAACAAGCAACGCCCTCTGCAAGTCAAAAGGTTAAACCTAAAATTCAGCATGGCATTACCTATCAAGTAGTTGCGGATATAAGTTTGTATTATGTTTCTGAAAAACTTGATGGTGTCCGTGGTTATTGGGACGGTGAACAACTGCTCACTCGCCAAGGAAATATAATTCACAGCCCTAGCTGGTTTACTCAACATTGGCCTTCTTTTCCTATAGATGGAGAGTTATGGCTTGAACGGGATAAATTCCAAGCATTACTTTCTTGCGTAAGTAAGCATAGTGCAGAAGAAAATAAGACGGTCAGTTGTTGGAGAGAGGTACGCTTTATGATGTTTGACCTACCTAAACATCAAGGGGATTTTAATGAACGAGTAAATCAGATGCAGCATTTATTATCACAGGTTCCCTCTCCTTATTTAGCGATGATCAAGCAAGTAAAATTTAAAAAGTTAAGCGCTCTCGATAAAAAATTAAATGAAGTGATCGCAGACCAAGGTGAAGGACTGATGTTACACCTTGCCAGCGCGCACTATCAAATAGGGCGGAACTCGGCGTTGATGAAACTAAAGAAACATCAGGATGCAGAAGCAACCGTTATTGGACACACAAAAGGAAAGGGTAAATATCAAAATCAACTCGGCGCAATTGAAGTCAAAACAATGGACGGAATTATTTTTAAGATTGGCTCTGGTTTTAACGATTACCAGCGCGCCCATCCACCAAAGATAGGAACGATTATTACCTTTAAATACAACGGGCTTACCAATGCGGGCATACCAAGGTTTGCCCGTTTTTGGCGAATAAAAACCACAAAGTAACGCTTAGTTATTACTTATCTTCTAAAGATGGCTGATAAGTGAAAATTAGCACCTTTAAACCTTTACCCGCGTGAGCTTCTTTAAATACGTCTGGATTAGCAAGGCGTTGTTCAAAATGGCAATCGGGGCATTCACGTGCAACTTCAGCTTTTAAAAAGTTTTCGTCTAAATCAGGAGAGTTTAAACATAACATCAAGGTAGCGCCCGGATTCATCCACTGAGGGATACGGCGAATTATTTTAGCGTAATCACGCTGAATATTAACACTACCCTTTTGAAATGAAGGGGGATCGCAGACTAAAATATCATAAGAACCATATTTTTTAATACGGCTATTAGACTTGAAAATATCGACACCTTCAAAAACAACTTGTTTCCCCTGCTTCTTAGCTAACTGATTAAGTTGATGGTTTTCTCTGCCTTTGCTTAAAGATGCTTTGCTTATATCGATATTAACCGCCTTACTGGCGCCACCGGCAATAGCATTTAAAGAAAAGGCGCAAGTATAAGCAAAAAGATTGAGTACATTCTTGCCCTCTGCACGCTGCCTTAACCATTGACGACCATTACTCATATCTAAAAACAAACCACTGTTTTGTGCTTTACCGAACTCTATATGGTAATTGAGTCCTTGCTCACTCACTATAGTATGACTTATAGGCTCGCCAAGTAATAACTCGGTTGGTGAAAATTTTTCATATCTATGCTGCACTTGTACTGAGCAACATTCCTTAATCATGGCTTTTAATGAACTCGCTTGCTGTGCGAGCCATTCGCTATCGACCGCTTGGTATAAGGTGATAAGAATAACAGGAGATAACCAATCGACATTAATATGGCTTAAGTTAGGATAGGCATGCCCTCGACCATGGAATAGTCGTTGAGCATCGGTAAAGTCAGTGCTGGTAATATATTCAATCATAAGTACGGTATCGGATAATTAATAATAAAAAACGGCCAATAATAACATTTACTATTGGCCGTTTGAATCTAAGAGTTACAAGGTTTTAGCTAAAAGCCAAATAGACTAACCGCAAAAAACTTTGTCGCTACCGTATTAACAAAAATCAACAGTACAATAACAGGGATAAAAGTGCCCAGTGAGAAGTTAATATATTTCTCTACCCATGAGCCTTTATAGTTTTCGTTACCAATACTTAACTCTTCAGATAATTGCTTCTTCTTCCAGCGGTAGCTAACAAAAACACACAGTAAAAAGCCATTAAGTGGTAAAATTGTATCGTAAAAGACATCGTAAACTACGTCAAAAAATGACTTAGTACCACCAGCATAAGAAGTAAACTCAGTAAAAAATGGCACCATACCAAAAGATGCCACAGCAAATAATGTCAGAACACCGGCTGTCACTGTTAAGTAACCTAATGCCTTTTTTCGACTGTGTTTTTTCTCAGTGACTAAATACGAAACAGGTACTTCAATGATAGAAACCAATGAGGTAATCGCCGCAAAGAACACCAACAAGAAGAAGAATACTGCCACAGCACTGGCGCCAATATAACCAAGAGATGTCTGTAACGCTAAAAATATTTTTGGTAAGAAAGTAAAGATTAACGAGACTGAACTATCGCTTAATTCACTTGGGTTAACATTGGGGTTGAATGAAAATACTGCGGGTAAAATCATTAAACCGGCAATGAAAGCTACTCCAGTATCGGTTATTGCCACTAACTTGGCTGAATTAGGAATATTGGTTTGTTTATCTATATATGAGCCATAGGTCAGTAATATCCCCATACCTAGAGACAGAGAGAAAAAGGCTTGTGATAACGCACCGTTAACTACGCTAGGCGTTAATTTATCAATATCGGGTACTAAGAAAAAGGTAACTCCCGCCATGGCATTATCAAGCGTTAAAACAAATGCCACCATAATAATTAGCATAATCAATAAGGCTGGCATCAAGGTTTTTGCTGCTCTTTCAATACCATCTTTTACGCCTGCAGCGAGAATAAAACTGACTATGCCTGCTACTGCGACTAAAGCAAGATATAGATAGGGACTGTTGATAAACTCACCAAAACCGGCACCACTTGCCAAGTAATCCAAATTACCTGTAACGGTCAATACAATATAACCAAAAATCCAAACAGTAATAACCATGTAGAACACTGCAATCATAAAGGGGGTTAATACCCCTAAAAATCCAGCTGCTCCCCACAACTTACTGCCTTTACTTAATGCTTTGAATGCACCAACAGGCTCTTTGGCCGTATTACGACCAACAGCCATTTCAGCAATCATCACAGGTAAACAAATAAGAAAAACAAAAACGGCATACATAATTAAGAATGCACCACCGCCATTTTTAGCAGCATTAACTGGAAAGCCTACTAAGTTACCAATACCAACTGCAGAGCCTGCAGCTGCTAATATAAAGCCCATTTTTGAGCTAAAGTGCTCTCTTGAAGCCGACATACTTATCCTTTTTTATAATTATTTTGATAATTTTGATATATGTGAACGTTTGATGCTAACAAGCTTTAGTAGCTTTGTCTTGTTTTTAGCTAAGCTTTGCTTGGGTAAATATTAGCTTTTGTAAAGCTTTGCTAAAAAGTAGTACTGAATATATTATTGAGTAACAATTGAAGTAGAGCATTTCGCTTATTAAGCTGTAGCTTAGTATCGCTTGAACCGACTAAAGTAAATGTAATATAAACCAGCGGTGTATTTTTAATGATAAAACGAGAAATTATTGTCTTCCTGATGTTTTTTTGTTGCTACTGTGCTGATAGCAAAGCAAAAAACAAAATCTTCTTGTTTTCCCAAAATATCAATGACTCTACCGACTTAACTCGACCGACAAGTGTGCCTATTACTACGGCAAAAGATGTCACCCGTTTATTAATGGCAGCATTACCTCAATACCTATTTAGTATAGAGTTTGCTAAAAACCCAAGTATTGCTAGGTTATTACAAAAAATACCTAACAGTTGTGCCTTTAATCGAGTAAAAAACCCTAAACGATTAAAAGAAAACATTTACAGCTTACCCGTTAATATTGGCTTAGGTTTACAGCTTTATTATAAAAAAGGCAGCCGTGCTAGTGAACAAGTGTTAAGCGCACGAAATAAAGATGAACAATTATTATCACTAGCGGCATTATTTACTGGAAAATTAAATTACACTTTAGGTATTGATAAAGGTCGTTCTTTTGGTGTTTTTTTAGATAGACAAATCACGGCTTTAGATAGTCATAATTTAGTGATAATAAGAGGCGGTGGATCCCTTTACTCTATTGTTAATATGCTATTAAAAAACCGTATAGATTACCTTATTGATTATCCAATCCGTGTTAATAAAGCGCTAAAAAAACTGCAAACAACTATAACACTAGATTCATTGGCAATAACAGGCTCTCCTAAACATATTATTGGTCATATCGCCTGTAACAAAGGTCCTACAGGGCAAAAAACTATCGATGATATTAATAAGGCACTGCAAGCGCTTTATCATAATTATGAGTTTTACTTAGCGCATATCCGCTATTTAAATAAAGCAGATATAGCGAACTTTAATCTAGCTTACCAAGCAGTATTTAACGTTGATATTCCAAAAGAGCGTAATCTTCAAGAGTAATACCAATTTGATTAAATTTCTTCCCAACTCAGAGCTGTATTAGCGAGCTTATAACAAGTAAAATTGATTAAACATAGTCATTCTATATTTCATAAGTTTTGTGCAGTTATCAGTTTGCTAATAAGCTCCCAAAGGGCGAGTACCTAATAAAAGGTAAAGGCTTACATGCTGCGTTATTGATTTTGACAAGGACGCTACACGGATGTAGCTTCTTAGAGAATGCAGGAGCTTATTCTCCTGAATAACCATTCTCTGCAATCAATGCCTTGCCTTTAAGCCTTTTAATTCTCGCTGAGTGGGAAAGAACTTAATCAACTTGGTATAAGGTAGTAATAACCTGTCCCAACAAAACTAAGCAATGACATTATCCCTACTTTGTAGATACTATTTTGAGAAAAGCTTTGGATTCATTATGGATAAAATACTGGTAGCTTCTTTTTCAGCAAACTCTGCCGCTTGTATTAAGTCATCAGAAGATAGGTTGAGTGGTTTACATAACGACTCATCAATGACATCTTCAAACAAAAACTCATCAGGATGACTATCAATTAAGGCTAACCGAGAGGCTAGGTTTAAAATTTTGACATCTTTATTAATTTCAATACTTGAAGCTGCATTGAAGTGTCTGATGGGTAGAATAATCTTTTCAGGAAGTTGCCAAATTTTTAACAAATTGGCGGAAACATCAGTATAAGTGAAACCTAACGCCTGCTCTTGCAACGACCAAGGAAGCTGATTTTCATTATATTTTTCACATTCTACTGCCACATCAGGGCTTATTTTTGCTACTAACAATTCTCCAAAATTTTGCAATAAACCCGCAACAAATAACCGTTCTATATCGCGAATTCCAGCACTGATCGCTAAATTTTTTGAAGCAAGGCCACAATAAATGCTCATACGCCAAAAACGTTTTAAGTCAATGGCTTGGTTTTCAAAATGTTTAAAGGCCGAAGCAGCTACATCAACCAGCATCATATTATAAATAGCTTTAGTGCCAATGATGGTAATAGCCCTAGATATGGTACTGATTTCACCAGGAAAGCTATAAATGGCACTATTCGCTATTTGTAATAAGCGTGAAGTCATTGATGGGTCAATACCAATAACATCAGCAAAGTCAGAAATTTCAGAACTATCAGCTGCCATCAGTGCTTTTACTTTAAAGCAAGCATCTGGCAAGGCAAAAGATCCATTAGCTTGTAATGCATAATCCTGTGCGTTCATTCATATCCCCTTTGATTTGTTATATATCCATTTCATATAAAATCACATAAAACCACATACCATCAAATCTAGTTAAATGGTACTCCGGTGTCTTGCTTAATTTGCTCAGAAGCAATATAGGTACTAGTCTGAGAAATCGCAGGTAAGTCACCTATCTTTTCTAATACTAGGCGGTAACTCACCATGTCAGCAAACCTAATTTTCAATAAGTAATCATAACCACCGGCAATGAGGTGACACTCAACCACTTCTTTAATCTTAACCACTTCTTTATTAAACAGTTTAAAGGTATCTGAGGTGGTACTATTTAATGACACCTGTACAAAAGCTGTCATACCATAGTTTAGCTTACTAGGATTTATAAAAGCACCATAGCGCTCTATATAACCTTCTTTCTCTAAACGTTTTACCCGATCAAGACATGGACTAGCGCTAAGGTTAACTTTTTTAGACAAATCAACATTAGATATTCGACCGTCGCTTTGCAAGATAGATAAAATCAAAAAGTCGATCCTATCTAAGGGTTTTATTTTGTTATTAGGCATAATGACAATACTTAGTATGGAATATAGCTCATATTGCCATAGTTCATAGAGTTCTCAAAACAAAAAAAGCGAACGATACTTAACGTATACGTTCGCTTTTTAATATGAATTAACTTATTCCGGCAAGTTAATCTTCTTCTACCATAGTCATCAGTGAGGTATTACCTCCTGAAGCCGTTGTATCAATACTCACCGTTTTTTCTGTTACTAAGCGTTGAATCATATTATCAAAATATTCAGAGCTGATTACCGGTAAGATAGCGCCATGACGTTGTGCTAGTTTCTCGCTAACGTAGTGTTTACTTTCACAAGCACTATCAACAACAACACCTGATAAAAGCGGATGCTCCAGCATGGTTTCTAAATGGCATTGTCTAGCTACTTGAAACACATCTTTATCAGCACCGGTGGCAACAAACTTATCTTTAAATACCAATGATTCTTGATAAAATAAATCTGACACAACAGCAATAACTGTATTACCTGTAGCCAGTGCTGTCACAATAGATTGTACCCAAAAATGGAAACTTACATTCTCATCTGCGTAACAAATAATATTACCACGGTTTTCCAGATAAATGATATTTGACTCACCCGTTGGTCCAGGTAATTGTTTCGGTTTTTTCAAACGCTTTTCGATGTCTATAAGCTGTGAACGTGCTGCAGCTAAAGTAAGATTTAAATCGTCCGCCAAATCATCAACAATCTCAACATGGGCAATTTTAGCAAGTAACTGACGAACACAAGAAATACGCGTGTTTAATTCAGTTAAACGCCAGCCTTTTTCTGCCCAACTTGCTTTATCCATGATACGCATTGCTTCATGCTTATCTGCTGCATCACCTGTTAATGTTGCTAACTTTGCTTCGGTTGCTTCGAACTTAGCTTCGTCAGGTGTTGATTTCTCTTTCACTAAACGTGTTAGATAGTTTGGACCACCGGCTTTAGGGCCTGTACCTGAAAGGCCGCGACCACCAAATGGTTGAACACCAACAATTGCACCAATCATATTGCGATTAATATAGATATTGCCCGCACGAGATAATCTAGCCAAATCAAAAGCGCGATGTTCTATACGTGTATGAATGCCCATAGTCAGACCAAAACCAGTGCCGTTAATTTTATCAATAACACTCTCTATTTCATTGCCTTTAAAGCGGACAATATGAACACACGGACCGAAAACTTCTTTTGTCAATACGCTGATATCATCAATTTCATACAAACGCGGGGCAAAGAAGAAGTGCCCATCGTCATCAACAACATCTTCTGAGAGTTCACATTGATATAATAATTTTCCGTGTGACTTCATATAGTCGCTATGAGCATTTAATGCATCAAGTGCTTTTTGGTCGATTACAGGACCAACATCGGTACTTAATTTAGCCGGATTACCTACATGTAATTCAGCCAATGCTCCTTTGAGCATGGTAATAACATTATCCGCTATATCTTCTTGTAAAAAGAGTACGCGTAACGCAGAACAACGTTGACCAGCACTTTGGAAACCCGATGAGATAACATCATCAACAACTTGCTCTGGCAAAGCGGTTGAATCAACAACCATACAATTTTGACCACCCGTTTCGGCAATAAACGGCACTTGATCGCCACCACGCTCTGCTAGGGTTTGTGAAATATGTGTGCCTGTCTCTGTAGATCCGGTAAACATTACTGTTTGAATACGATTGTCTGGAATAATAGTATTACCTACCGCACTACCACGAGCAATAACGGCCTGTACTACATTCTCAGGTAAGCCCACAGACTTCATTAATTCAATAGCACGAAGCGCAATTAAGCCAGTTTGTTCCGCTGGTTTTGCTAGTACAGTATTACCTGTGGCAATTGCCGCGGCAACTTGACCTAAGAAAATAGCGAGCGGAAAGTTCCATGGGCTAATACATAACACCACACCACGTGCTTCAAGTCTTTCGTCTTCACTCAATTCAATGGCACGAGCAGCATAATAACGACAGAAGTCAACTGCCTCGCGTACTTCATCGATACCATCTTGAGCAACTTTACCTGCTTCTTTGATACAAAGTGCAATAAGTTCATCCATATGGCGTTCTAAAATATCGCCGATACGACAAAGCAATGCTGCACGTTCAGCAACGGGAGTTTGTGACCAGGTACTAAAAGCCGCATCAGCTTTATCAATCATCGCCAACATATCATCTTTACTTGCATGCTGATGGAAACCAATAATTTCACTACGATTCGCTGGGTTCATTACTGCATTTGCCCCATCAGGCACTTCATTTTTATTTAATAAATGGTCAACAAACCAAGTATCTAAAGAAGTTTTTAGCGGGGTTAATTCATTTATATCTGTTAAATCTAGGCCTTTAGAATTATCACGACCTTTCTCTTCACCCTTACCTTCAGATAGATACAGGTCAATAGGTTTAATTATTTGATTATTGTACTTAACTTTAAGGCGTTGGGTTTTTTCTACGGGATCTTCTAGTAATGACTCTACAGGCTGTGATTCATCAACAATGGCATTAACAAATGAAGAGTTGGCGCCATTTTCTAATAAACGACGCACTAAATACGCAAGTAAGTCCTCATGATGACCTACAGGTGCATAAATTCGGCATTGAATGCTTTCATCTTTAACAATTTGATCATATAAAGAGTCCCCCATGCCATGTAGACACTGGAACTCAAAGCCCGCTTTATCATCACCTGCTAACTCTACAATAGTAGCTGCGGTATAAGCATTATGGGTAGCAAATTGTGGATAGATAGTATCGCGATATTCCAATAGCTTGTTGGCACAAGCATGGTAAGACACATCAGTAGATGATTTACGGGTAAATACTGGGAAATGACTTAGACCGTCTTTTTGAGCATTTTTAATTTCAGTGTCCCAATAAGCCCCCTTAACCAAACGCACCATCATTTTTCTGTTAGTCCGTAACGTTAAATCACGTAACCAATCAACTACATGAATAGCACGCTTTTGGTATGCTTGTAGTGCGATACCAAATCCTTGCCAGTCACCTAGGTCGCTATCTGTAAATACCGCTTCAATGATATCTAATGAAATATCTAGACGCTCAGACTCTTCCGCATCAACTGTTAAGCCAATATTGTATTGTTTAGCCTGTAAACATAATGCCTTTAATTTAGGTACTATCTCTGCCATCACACGTTCTTTATGAGTGAACTCATAACGAGGATGAATAGCAGAAAGTTTAATTGAAATTCCTGGCACTTTACGCGGGTCGTTTTTACCCGAAGTTACCGCAACCTCTCCAATAGCTGTAATAGCATCTTCATAGGCTTTAAAGTACATATCGGCATCAACCATTGTACGCGCACCTTCACCAAGCATGTCATATGAATACACATAACCTTGTTGCTCTTTCGTCGCAGCACGCACGGTAGCGGCTTTAATGGTTTCTCCCATAACAAACTGTTTGCCCATAATTTTCATGGCATAGTTCATTGATTTACGAATAACCGGTTCACCTAACCGCCCTACCGTTTTTTTCAATAAGCCAAACTGCTCTTTCTTACGCTTGTCAGCATAATTAACCATAGATCCTGTTAATAACAAGCCCCAAGATGATGCATTAACAAATAATGAATCACTTGCTCCTAAATGGGTGCTCCACTGTCCTTGAGAAATTTTGTCACGTATAAGCTCATCTTGTGTGTGTTTATCTGGTACGCGAAGTAATGCTTCAGCTAAACACATTAAAACAACACCTTCTTCTGAAGACAGCGAATATTCATTAAGAAGTGAATCTATCGCACCATTACCTTCTTGGTCTTGACGAATTTGTAAGACCATTTTACGCGCACGATCCCAGGCACGACTTCGTGCACTTACGTTTACTTCAGCAGCGGGTAATATGTGGTCAACGGCAACATTTTCGTCAATACGATAAAATTCACGAATTTTTTGTCTGATCGGGCAATCTGTAATTAATGAACCAGTAAAGAGCATGGCTATTTCCTCAAATGCAAGCAGGTTGTTTCCTGCTTTAGTTATAGTATTTTTTGCTATAAATAAAAGTATTATTAGCAAATCACTGTATGATATTTATAAGTGCATTTTAGGAGAAGTGCCACAGGATGTGTGGGTTATTTTTCGCTTCTTATTGTTTTATATACGGGGTAAAAGCAAATATACAGTATAATATACTGACAATTAGCTTTTATGATGATTTATTGAAAGATAGAGTAAAAGTGTTACTTAGCTTTTTGTTGAATAATATAGTCTGTTGTATCTTGAACTGACATAGGTTTGGCAAAATAATATCCCTGTCCATATTGACAGTCCATTTGCTGCAATAACTGAGCATCAGCTAAATTCTCAATGCCTTCACCAACAGTTGCCATTTGTAGATTATTAGCTAAATCAACAATAGTTCGTATAATCGCACGATGGTTATTATGCTCATGAACATTACTGATAAAAGAGCGATCAATTTTAAGTACGTCAATAGGAAAACGATGTAAGTAGCCCAAGCTTGAATAACCGGTACCAAAGTCATCAAGTAAAATCTTGACGCCCATATTCTTCAACGATTGCATATTAGTCAGCACTATTTCAGCATTTTCCAATAAAGCGCGCTCAGTTAACTCAACACGTAAATTATGAGGAGCTAGACCAGTACTCTTTAAAATGGCATCAATATCTTGCGGTAAGCTGGTACTAAAGAATTGCTTAGAGAATAAATTACAACTGACATATAAATCATGGCAGCCTAACTCATCTTGCCAACGTTTTAATTGTTGGCAGGATTTTTCTATGATTTGAAGATCAATTTCTTGAATCAAATCAGTCTCTTCCGCTAAGGGAATGAAATCATTAGGGTAAACAAAACCACGTTTAGTACTTTGCCAGCGAGCGAGTGCTTCAAACCCTCTAAGTTCTTGGTTATCTAATTTAAGTATGGGTTGAAAATAAGGAATAAACTCCTGCCAACTAATTGCCTCTCTAATATCAGCCTCAAGGCTTAAGGCATTTTGTACCTTTTGATGCATGCTAGCGTCAAAGACTTCATAGCGCCCTCTACCATTGTCTTTAGCATGGTACATTGCCGTATCAGCATCCCTGAGCATAGTATTGGCATCATCATAGCGTTTATTACTAAACGATATACCAATACTGGTACCTGTATAGACTAATTGATTGTCAATAGTGAAAGGTTGCTGAAGGAAAGCGGTAATACGTTGCGCGACGTCAAAGGCTTCATCTTTAGAGCTTAAATCTTCTATTAGTATGACAAACTCATCGCCGCCTAGGCGAGCAACCGTATCTTTACCGCGAACAATAGCCAGTAATTCTCGAGCAATTATTTTCAATAAAAGGTCACCAGCATGGTGTCCTAAGCTGTCATTGACTACTTTAAAGCGGTCTAGATCTAAAAATAACACAGCAAAAGAAAAGTTATCTTTACGCTTAGCGCAAGCAATTGCATGATTAAGTAAATCAAGAAACACGGTTCGATTAGGCAAGCCTGTCAAACTATCATGAGCAGCCGTGTGTTTTAATAATTTTTCAGCTTGCTTACGATGAGTGATCTCATCTTCAAGAGCAAGGGTACGTAATTTAACTTGTTGTTCTAATAACTCATGACTGCGTCGTTCAAAATCAGCCAGCTCTCGACGTTTAATTGCAGCAGAAACATGGTTGGAAACAAAGTTAAGTAACTCAGCATCTTGCTGGTTATAAGTTGTTTTATAGTCATAACTTTGTAACACCATAACGCCAAGAAGCTGCCCTGAATAAATGAGTGGCACTCCTAGCCAAGAATGAATATCGTCTTGGGGTTTACTCGTTTCACCATCAAGATGTAAAGCCATCATTTCTTGATAGGTAAGTAATACGGTTTCGCGGCGTCGCAGCACTAACTCTGAATAATGGTTTGTAAGCTTCCTAGGTTGAAACTCTATAAGTAAATTGCTGGCATTTTCATCAACATAGTAAGAAAAATGTAAGGTATCACTTATTTGCTCATATTTGGCAATGAAAAAATTCTTCGCATTGATCAACTGGCCAATAATGTTATGAACCTTGCTATAAAAAGTATCGATATCAAGCTCAATATCTGTGGTTAATTCAGATATTCGATATAAAGACTCCTGCAATAACTCTGATTTTTCTCGCTCACGAATTTGCGCCATCAACTCTTTAGTACGTGCATTAACAGCATTTTTCAAACGTTGTTGATCTTGTAAACGCACCATGGCACCAACAATGTGCTGAGCAGCAAAGGTGAGTAAATTCAAATCATTTTCACAATAACGAATTTTTTCATTGTAGCTTTGTATGGTAATAACGCCGATAACTAAGCCGTTTTGCAGTAAAGGAACACCTAACCAGTCAGTACCACGTGCACCAAACTGTTTGATTTTATAATGATCAAAAAGTTGTTTTTCTAATTCAGGTGTTAAAAGTAACGGCTGCTTTGATTCAATCACTAAATTAGTAAATGAGCCTTCAAAGTCTTGATAATCGATGATACCTGGCGGCTTTTCATCTTTCTCATCAATATAATAAGCAAACTCTAAAGTATCAAACGTTTGATCATAGAGAACAATAAAGAAGTTTTCTGCCGTCATCAAAGAGGCAATAGTGTTATGCACTTGTGGGTAGAAGCTATCAAGGTCATTACATTCTTGTGATAACTGATTCAATTTAAAGAGTGCGGTATAACGTGCTTGCAAGTCGGCATTTTTTTTCTCCAGAAAATCAATATCTCCAGTCAGCTCAGAAATACTTGCCTCTTTAGCACGTATTAACTGCTCTACCGATTGAATTGAACTAGCTTGTTTCTTTTCTGGTTTCAAAATGACCATACCGTTTAATTATTCGCTGACGTGGTTATTAAATATTTAATAAAACGTTTATCAAGCAAAAGAGTTTATTGCTTGGCTTCGGCTTTAGCCGACTTTCTAATTTCTTTAATCTTATGTTTATTACCACAAATCGCGGCTTGCTTTTCATCGCGATAATAACGAATTTCAACACAATCTTGCTGATAACGACGATCTAACTCTGTACGAACAAGCACACTTTTAGCATTAATAATTTGCTTATGTAATGCCTGACACTCCTGAATTTGCTCAGAGGCTAACGTGATGTCCTCACAAGCATTATCAGAACTAGAACAACTTGCGAGAAAAATAGTAATAGGTAATACAGATAACAATAACTTATTCATTCAACAATTCCATTACATTAAGAAACACTTTTTAACTAAAAACCATTATACCCAAGCGAAGCTAAATTGCGAGTGCCTATATTGTTACAACACTGTAACAATATAGGCAGAATCTTAGTACTTAAGTGCACTTTTCATTGTTTAAAATTACTTACATCAATACTTCAGCAGCATTTAAAACCCGACTTTCCCCACTGCTAAGTGACTTATCAAGAGTTAATTGTCCAATTGAGTCGCGATGTAAGGCAACTACCGGATTACGAAAGCGACCAAACATACGTTTTATTTGATGATAGCGCCCTTCTATTAAGATCACTTCTGTCTCAAAAGGAGAAATAATGCGCAAAACTGCTGGTTTTGTCGTTATATTCTCATAAGAAAAATACATGCCTTGAGCAAAGGCGGTAATGTATTCATCAGTTACAGGATTTTTTAGCGTCACTTGATAACATTTGGATACTTTATGTTCAGGGGAAGTTAGTCGCTCAGACCAACGACTATCATTAGTTAAAAGTATTAACCCTGAAGTATTTAAATCAAGTCGTCCAACAATATGTAAGCTGTCTAACGTTTCTTGATCAAACTGTCCCACGAGTAAATCAATGACTGTTTTATGTTTTTCATCTTTAGTCGCACATACCACACCAACAGGTTTATTTAGCATAATATAATGTGCTTTATTCTGCTGTAAAATTTTATCATCCATCACAATCGACGAAAACTGATCAACAATCTGCGCAATATCTGTTGCGATATTACCATCCACAGAAACGCGTTTTTGTGCCAAAATGAGCCTTACCGCTTTTCGATTTATTTGGCAAAACTCACTGATAAAGCGATCTAAACGTGTCGTACAAATAGCCATTTTCGATATATACCTTTGAAAGAGTTACCTTTGAAGAAATTCCCTTTAAATTTATTAACTTTAGAAAGCTTGCCTTTGAAAAGCTTAACTCCTAATGTCAGGCAATTATAAACTAGATGCATGGCAATGATTGCTGCTCAGCAATTAAATTAAGCACTTTATGCAACTTGGCCTGTAAAAATCCTGATAATATTTTAGGTTTCAGCTCAAGTAATGTTAGTTCTGAGTGAGTAATAGCTACATGACAAAGTAATTTCTGCTCATCTTGGTTAAAGCAACTAATAACATCATCAGAAAAGTGGCTAATGCTCACCTCAGTGAGAGGTAATTTATCTAACTCTTCTTGGTGTTGTTTAAAACTTAAAGGGATCTCTAAAGAGAGTTGGATCGTTAAAATATTTTCTTCATCTCCATACCAGTTAGCCGTCAATGTCTGAAAATTAAACTGCGCTTCAAGTTTATTAATAACAGATGAAATTTGGGGGGATTTATCAATAAGTTCGTTATGTATATTAATGGTTATCGGTAGCTGCTCAGTCATTATTTATGCTCTTCATCTTAAACAATAAAATTTTGCCTAATCATAACCGCGCCGCATCCAAATTTCAGCTTATTCAATCTTATTAAGGTTACTTCTTATTAAGTTACTCCAAATTGTAAAAATATAATATTACACAGCATTACAAAAGGGCTTACCTACCATGAAGTTATCCCCACTAAGGGTGACTTCCTATGACTTAGTTTATCTGACCACGTGAGAATCACTTTCGAACATTTTCCTTTTAAAAGCGAACAGACATTCCCTTGAAACAAAACACACAAAACCCAAGCCATTGATTAATAACAATTTAAAAATATGGCACGCTTTTTTCATTACCTGCTACATCAGTTAAGAATTACAGTGAAACTTTATGAAAATTGCACTAACTAAAAAGCAACCTTGGAAAAAATGGACGGCAATCGCCAGCTTCACCTTATTAATGAGCTATGCCGGTTATAGCGTCAGTGGTAAAGCAACCAAATCAATTGCTTTAAACCAATTGAGCTTTCAAACAGTAGTTCAAGGTAACCTAGATATTTATGCTAATGCCTATGGTGAGTTCGCTTCGGCAAAAGAGCGTTTATTAACAGCGCCAGCTTTAGGTAAGGTCTCCGAAATATTAGTTCGTCCAGGAACGAAGGTAACGCCCGACACTGTCATTTTACACTTATCAAACCCTAAGTTAGTACAGGAAGTTAACGCCGCTAAGGGCCAACTTGCTCAACAATTAGCGCAAAGAGAAGCGTTTAAATACGAGCAACAAAGTGAACGTCTAAATTATCAAGGTCGCATTGCCGACATTGAAGCAGAGATAGAAAAAGCACAACTTGAATTATCGGTAAATAAGAATTTGATGGACCTAGGCGTTTCTTCAAAAATAGAGTTACAACGTGCCAAATTAGCGGTCAAACAGGAAAGTAAAAAGCTTGGTTTTGAAAATAAAAAATATAGGCAGTTTATTGAAATGCAAGGTTATCAACTTACCCAGCGTGATATCACCATCAAACAACAACAAGCACAAGTTAGCTTACTCGAACAACAACTTGATGATATGAAGGTAAGAGCTGGTATAAATGGCTCACTACAAACGTTAGAAATTGAATTAGGTCAAAGTGTTCAGTTAGGTGAATCATTAGCTAAGGTAGGTAGTGATGAAGAGCTAATAGCGCGTTTACGTTTACCGCAAAACCAAGCTGACCAAATAGACATCAACGCCCCCGTATTGATTGATACCCAAAAAGGCATTATCAAAGCACATATTACCCGCATTGAAAGCGTGGTTAGTAATGGCTCAGTACTGGCTGAAGCAGTTCTTGATGAAGCGTTAACCTCCAATGCCCGCCCAGCATTATCAATATCTGCGCAAGTATTTGTTCAACATCAACAAAATATTAACTACATAGAGCAAGTACCGGGTCTGCGCCCACGCAGTAAACAAAGTCTTTTTATCCGTGATACTAACAACTCATTAATCCAAAGAGATGTCACCTTCGGTGAATTATCAAAGAATAAATTAATTATCACTTCAGGTGTATCACCTGGCGAGCAAATAGTGAGTAGTGATACGCAGCAATACAATAAGTATCCAAACCTTTTGATCATTGAATAAAGCAATACTTAAAAAGAAACATTTAAAAAAACACCTAAAAAATAATTGCTAAAAAGTAAATTAATAGCAGCAGCTAACAAATTAAGGAAAACCACATGAAAAACGTAGTTACCATGTCAAACATTCACAAACGTTACGATAGCCAGCAAATAGAAACTCATGCGCTACAAGGTGTTAGCTTAGAAATAAACCAAGGAGAGTTTGTTGCTATCACCGGTCCTTCTGGCTGCGGAAAATCGACCTTACTTTCAATTATGGGCTTAATGGACTCGGCCACTGAAGGTGAATATCAATTAGCAAACATAGCGACGGCTGGATTGAAAGTAGATCAACGTACACAAATTCGAAATGAACATATTGGTTATGTATTTCAGTCTTTTAACTTAATCGATAGCCTAACTGTATTTGAAAATGTCGCTTTACCACTAGAGCATCGCGGTTGTAATAAAAACGAGATAAAACAAAGAGTAGAGGAAGTTTTAACACAAGTTGATATGTTACATCGCCAGCATTATCGTCCTAATCAACTATCTGGTGGACAACAGCAACGTATCGCTATTGCTCGCGCCTTAGTAGGAAAACCTGATTTGATCTTAGTCGATGAACCGACAGGTAACTTAGACAGCAAAAATGGCGACCAAGTGATGTCATTACTAGCGCAACTAAACAAAGAGGGCGCAACCATAGTAATGGTTACTCATGACAGCCGCTATTCGCTATGCGCTAGTCGTCAAATTCAGTTGCTCGATGGTCAAATTGTTTCAGAAATAAACTCAAATCAACACGCTACTGGTCAAAATGACGAGTCATTGCAGGGGGTTGCATGAGTTTATTCAAAAAATCATTAATACAAGGCATAACACGGGTATTTTCATTACCACGTTTAAGCGTGCCACTTATCTTAACCCTTGGTTTAACCTTAGGTGCAGTGTTAAGTGTTATTTCTATTTCATCAACCTTGTTGTATCAGCCACTGCAAGGCATTAAAAACGAAGCATCACTGCAAACCCTGGATTACCGTTTTAAAATGTCGGACACCTTAAGTGTTTCATACTGGAATATGAACCGCTTGGCTGACTTTAGTGAGAAGTTTGGTGATCTAGGAGAGTGGGCGGGTATTACGCCTTCAGAGCAAGATGTTGTCGTTAACAACACCACCTTTGCAACAACCCGCTATGATGCATCAAATAATATCCTGTCTGTATTAGGTAGCCAATTATTACTAGGTGATGACGTTAGTGTAGAGTCGCCAGAAAAGTCTGTATGGATTTCAAATAGCCTTTGGCAGAATGCTTTTGCTGGCGTTAAGTCTGTTATTGGTAAACAAATCACCATTACCAATAAAAATTATATCATTGCCGGTGTCATTGAAGATGTTATGGCCATTAAAAGCAACCAAGCCATTATTACTCAGCAGGTTTGGTTTATTACCAATTTAGATAAAATCAAAGCTAAAACTGATAATGTCGGCAATATAAGTAATGAAATTGACAACATATTACTGAAATCAGCCAATGGCAAAGCGACTATGCCATCACAAGCACAAGTAGATGCCTGGTTGGAAGATTATGTCACCCGCAATGTCGATGGTGATCAAGTACAGATGTTTCTGGATTTTATGAATAACACCAATAAAGAAGCCGTTGGCGGTATGTACCGAAGCAATATGTTAGGTGAAACTGAAAAATTACTTATTGCCTTATTTGCTGCTGTGATTGGTTTGTTATTAATGGCGACACTTAACTTATTAAATCTATTTATCGCGCATTACCAAGGCAGAACCAAAGAGTTTGCCATTCAAATCAGTTTAGGTGCAAGTTTAACTAAAGTGAGATTAATGGTATTACTGGAAAACTTACCAAGCTTTGTTCTCGCAGCAGTTACAGGCTTATTAGTTACCGGTTGGGCGATCAGAAGTTTACCGTTAATTGCTGGTGATAGTTTACCTATGATAGATGAGATTGGCATTAATGGCACAACCATACTTGCTTCAATCGCCATCATCTTAGCATTAAGTGTTTTATTTAGTGCCCTAGCGCTGGTTGATATTGATAAAGAAGCACTAGGTAATAACTTAAACAGTAGCGGTAAAGGTATTCAAGCGCAAAGCAATCAATGGTTAAGCCGTGTATTAATGGTACTGCAACTTTCAATTGCCTCGATATTGCTTACCGCTTCGGTGATGATCGCGATACAAAGCTATCAAGCAGTTTATCAAGACACGGGTTATGAACTTGGTAATAGCTATGAAATTGGCGTAACGGTAAGTGATGAAGAGTACGTTACCCAACTGAATGATTTTGATAATTACGGTAAAAGCGAAGCGAAACAATTACTTGATAATATCTCTAACTTAATAGAGCAACAAGTCAGTGATAGCCAAGTTATTGTACCTAATTATGGGCCCTTGTCTGATTCACTGCGAGTAAATGCCTTTCGTGATGAAGAGTCTGGCGTACGTGTTATTCATCAAATAAAAACCTTAAGCGCAAATTATTTCTCTACCTTTAAGATTCCACTACTAGCAGGCGCAAATGTAAGCCAAGCACAAATTGATAACGATGAAGACAGAATAGTTATCGATGAAAATATGGCAAAAACATTATTTTCAGAGCTTAGCTACCAGGAGATTATTGGTAAAACCATTAGAATGCGCGCTGATGGTTCAATGCCACCATCCATTGTCACTGGTATCGTGGCAAATACTTTGAGTCAAACGGGTATTGCTGAGCCGTTAGGTTTACCTTCAATTTACTCTCATAGAATAAGACCTGGCACCACTATGCAGTTCACTGTGATGTTAGCTGAAGGAAAAACCATAACACCTGAGATGTTAGAAGATGAAATTAAACGTCAGTTTCCACGTTTAACTAACCTAAATATTCAATCATTAGCCAGTGTTTGGGAAAGACAAACACTAAACCAACGCCTGAGTTTATGGATAGTATTAGTCATGACAGGACTTACCCTTTTCCTTGCTGCGATTGGTGTTGCTGGCCTTACACAAATGACCACGAACCATAGAAAGTATGAATTGGCAGTGCGTATGGCAACAGGGGCTAAACAAGCTAAACTAGTGAACTTTATTTTAAAAGATGCGCTGGCCATGTTAGTGATAGGTTTAGGTTTAGGTTTTGTTATTTCAGCATTGGGTTATCCACAAATATCACAAAAGCTAGAAATGTTACCTGACTTTAACTGGTTAGCGATGGCCGCTTTAGATAGTATTTTGGTAATTATTGTTCTTTTGTCTGTCATCATGCCTGCATGGCGGGTGATTAGTAGCGATCCTATGCAAGCTCTACGTGAAGAGTAAAATTACTCAGTAGCAATGCGCTTTAGTACTAGCCAAGCGACTAAAGTAATTGGCATACTATCAGTACATGGCTAATAGCCAGCAAAAAAGGAAACGACTGACTCGTTTCCTTTTCTTTTATCTTAATTTATTTTATTTTTTTTAGTAAATAAAAGTCACATAACTTTTGGAAACCCTATGTCAAACGCCACTATTTTAATTGCCGACGATGATGAAGATATACGTTTAGCATTAAACTTATTACTCAGCGAAGAAGGGTATCAGATCATTGAAGCCGGTAACGCTAAAGAAATCATCATACAAAGTAACCGTCAGCATCCCGATTTGGTATTACTAGATATGAACTTTTCTCGCGATACCACCAGTGGACAAGAAGGTTTAGCAATTTTAGAGCAGTTACAGCCATTAAATATCCCCGTGATATTAATGACAGCTTGGGGTTCAATTGAACTTGCTGTACAAGGCTTACAAAAAGGCGCTAATGACTTTATTGAAAAACCTTGGAATAAAATTAAGCTATTAAACAGTATTAAACAACAATTAAGCTTTTCTAAAGTTAAAGAACAGAACCAAGGTTATCGACAACTACTCGCTGGCGATAATAAAAAACCTTGGGTTTGCCAATCACCAAGTATGCAAGCTATTGAAACATTAATAGAGCAAATTGCGCCAACAGATGCCAACATACTCATATTAGGTGAAAATGGTACCGGTAAGTCACTGCTTGCTGAGCGAATTCATCAACTATCTTCACGCCAAAATGCTCCACTCATTGCGGTGAATATGGCTGCAATTCCTGAAAACTTGTTTGAAAGTGAGCTTTTTGGTCATCAAAAAGGCGCCTTTACTGATGCTAAGCAAAATCGCATTGGTCGTTTTCAACTAGCTGACAAAGGCACGCTGTTTTTTGATGAGATTGGCTCTCTGCCCTTAACACTACAGCCTAAATTATTACGAGTATTAGAAACAGGGCAATATGAAGTATTAGGCTCAAGCCAAACACAAGTGGCTGACGCGCGTTTAATTAGCGCTACTAATGCAGATCTAAATCAATTGGTAAGTGAGCAAGCGTTTCGACAAGATTTGTTATATCGTTTAAATACCATTGTTATTACCATTCCACCCTTGCGTGAACGACTTGAAGATATTGAAGACTTAGCCAATAGCTTTATTATAAAATTTAGTGAAAAGTATCGAAAACAAGCATTAACAATCAAACCCTGTGCACTCAATAAATTAAAGCAGCACAAGTGGCCGGGTAATATTCGTGAATTTAGTCATATGATAGAACGTGCGGTATTACTCACTGCTGGTGATGAAATTACCGCGCAACAACTGTTACTAGAAAGTACAGATAACGCTAATGACACGGTAATATTACAACCCCTTGAACAAGCAGAGAAGCAACTGATTGAAAAAGCTATGGCTGTCACTGGAGGTCAAGTTATTGAGGCGGCAAAGTTACTAGATATTTCTCGAAATGCGCTTTACCGCCGCTTAGAAAAGTTTGCTATTCAACATGCCGAGTAAGAAACTGAACAATATGAATAAACCAGCAAAGTCCTTAAATCCAAATTTAAGCCTAAAGTTCAGCCATGAACAATGGTTGATCTTTGGTTTAGCTAGTACTGTATTAGTTGTCTTATCCTTAGTTACAGCACTTACTTATACGCTTGGTTGGAGTAAGTTAGCCACCATCACATTCGTTTTTGTTCTGTCTTATCCGCTTATTTGGATCGCTTGGCGTAGTTATTACTTTTGGCGACAAGCCATTATGCAACTGACTACCTATACCCAAGTTATCCGTGAAGGTGAAACAAATTTACGCTTTAAAGTTCAGCACCAAGACAACTTATTGGCTGAATTACAGCAAGAAATATCCGCTTTAGCCGTAGGTAACGCGCACAAAGTACAGCAAAGCCAAACGCTGGAAAATGTACTTAGCCATATTCTTGATTCTTGGCCAATTCCGGTATGCTTATTTGATGAAAATAATCAGCTGAGTTATCGCAATATCGCCATGAAAGAAAAAATACAACAGCCGATGCTTATTGGCGCAGCCGCTGAAGATTTAGGGTTTTCCATTGAAAATGGTAACTTAAGCCACAGTCAGTTTAATCAACAATGGCAATGTCAAAGCATCAGCTACCTCTTTCAACAAAAAAAATGTCATATTTTTTCTGCTCTAGATATTTCTCAACCACTACATCAGCAACAAAGCATTACTCAACAAAACCTGATAAGAGTATTAGCTCATGAACTGCGTAATTCTTTAACGCCAATGGCATCGATGGCCGATACACTATTATGCAATGATGGTTTTAATGAAGATCAAGTACGCTTAGTACTGAGCAGGATCAGACAGCGTAGTAACCGCTTACTTAGCTTTATTGAGCAATATAGCCAGTTGAGCCACTTACCTGCCCCACAATCAAGTTGGTTTGATTTTAATGACTTACTTGATGAAGCTAAGGGCATGATCACCGAGCCTTGTTTAATACATTATCAAGGCAGTAATCAATGCTTTGCTGACCCACAACAAATGGCGCAAATATTAATCAATATTTTCAAAAATGCCCAAGAAGCGTGTAATGAAGAACATTGCCAGATTGAGGTAAATCTATTTTACCGACAAGATAATTCACATGGGCAGCAACAAACCAAGCAAATAATTGAAATTAAAGATAATGGCCCTGGTTTTGCTAACCTTGATAATGCCCTAACACCTTTTTACACCACTAAAAGTCATGGCTCAGGCATTGGCTTATCACTCTGTGCTGAAATCACCCGTAATCATGGCGGTGAATTCATCTTAGAAAACACCGAAAATGGCGCCAAAATCACTATGTCATGGCCTGTTGAGAGTAAAGTTAAATAACCCTAGACATCTTAACCATGCTTACTTGGTATTGTCGCTCGCGTAGCATCACCCCGCCCCAAATAGGCAAGGCAATTAACAAACCTATTAATAAACGCTTATCAATCGCTGCCGGCAAGAATTGATTTAAATGAAGCATTATTAATATTGATAATAAACAGCCACCAAAGAATGCCGCAAAAGACTTACCCCACATATGCATTTCCTTAACTTGCCAACCAATGAGTTACCGCAGCAATAAACATACAGCAAACAGTCCTTCTTTTTAAAAATAACACCTCAGAATTAATTATCAGCACATAAAAAATTACAAATAAAACTGGCAATACTAGATTACACTTTGTAATATCGCAAACAATAATCACTATCATTACGATTCACAGCCTTTCTTGGAATATATTTTATGAAAATCACCCAGCTTGCTCGCGCAATTAAAATCGCGGTATTTGCAGCAATCCCTTTATCATCATCAGCTTACGCTCAAGTAAGTGATACCGAAATAGCCGAAGGAATTGAAACTATTACCGTTACTGGACAAAAAATTGACAGATCATTACAAGAAACAGCGAACAGTGTTTCGGTAACAACCGCCAAAGCATTGGAACAACTTGATATTTCTACCCCTTCAGACTTGTTTCAACATATTCCTAATGTTCATGGTGGTACTAACCAGGGCTTCACCATTCGTGGTATTGATTCTTTTAATGTTTCTGGTGGTGGTAATAGTTATTTAACCAGTGTTTATTTTGATGGTGCGCCATTACCGTTTAGAATGGTGAGATCAGGTAAAATGTCACTTTGGGATGTTAACCAAGTCGAGGTGTTTCGAGGACCACAATCAACAATTCAAGGCAGAAATGCCTTAGCTGGTGCAATTATCATCCGCTCACAAGACCCGACTTATGAGTGGAGTGGAAAAGCTAGAGTAACCTTAGGTGAAGAAGGACAACAAGAATTAGGCCTTGCTGGCGGCGGAGCTTTAATAGAGGATGAATTAGCATTTCGTTTTAGTGCAGAAAAAAAAGAATTTGATGGTTATAACTACAATATTGCCCGCCAAGAAAATTCAGATGCCGAAGAAAGTGAAAATTATCGCGCTAAGTTACTGTGGGAGCCAAGCGCCATTGCCACTTTTTCAGCGCTATTTACCTATACTCATGATGAAACCGATGTTGGCGCAAAATGGTCTTTCACCGATAATGCCAAAGATCCACGTACAGTAAATTTTGATGAGCCCATTTTCGAAACAACGGATACCGATATCTATACTTTAGAACTTGGCTATGAAATTAACGATGCTTGGTTTGTTGACTCAATCACCACCTATAATGAAGCAGGCTATGCCTATAACTGGGATGGTGATATAACACCTGAGCCTATATCCGTGCTAACAGACGACCGCCTTGATAAAACGTTTAGCCAAGAACTACGCTTAACTTTTGACTATGAAAACTTAAAAGGTGTGGTCGGTTTTTATTACTCAGACCTAGATGTAGTGGATAACTCTGCAGGTGGTCGCTCAATCACACTAACACAACTTGGTGTACCAACTTTACTCACAGCGCCAGCTGAGTATGGCGGACTTGGTTTACCACAAGGGCTAGCTGATCAGGTACTAGGAATTTATGCTCCGGTAAATCCGGTACGCTTAGGCTCAGAAGTTAATTATACTAGCGCAGTTAGCTCTGCTGCATTGTTTGCTGATGCAACCTACTCTATCAATGACAATATAGACATCATTGCCGGTTTTCGATATGACCAAGAGAGTCAAGAAAACGAAGATGCCAGTTTCTACACAATAGATAATGCCCATTTATTACCTGATCCTAAAAGCTACGCGGCCAGTAATCCTATGTTATCCCAACTGATTAGTGGTTTAAATGCTAACCTTTACGCACAAGCACAGTCGGCTTCAGGGCAACAGCCATTGATAGATGAAGATTTTAACGCCTTCTTGCCTAAGTTAGGTCTTAGCTATCATTTCAACAGCGATATGACCACTAGCTTTATTTACCAAAAAGGTTATCGCTCTGGTGGCGTTAGCTCAAACACAGCCACATCAAGAGTGTATTCCTATGAGCCAGAGTACACTGACAACTACGAGTTATCATTTCGCTCAACATGGTTAGACAGTAGCTTAGTTGTTAATGCCAACTTATTTTACCTTGACTGGAAAGATCAGCAAATAAATGTGCAATTATCTGGCAACCAATATGATGTTGAAACACGTAATGCTGGTACTTCGACAGTAAAAGGCTTTGAAACAGAAGTTTTTTGGTATCCAACAGAGAACTGGTCGGTTACTGGTGGCGTAGGTTATACTAAAACTGAGTTCACACATTTTGAATTTAAGAATCAAGGTACTGACGTTATATTAACCGGCAGACCATTTCCTGATGCACCGGAATGGACAGCAAATATAGCTACCAGCTATAACTTTGACAGTGGTATTTATATTAATGCCAATGCTAACTACGCTGATTCTTCGGTACCTTTTACCAACCCATACGCTATCATTCCAAATTTTGATCCTAACAATGAACCTGAAAATGATGCGCGTGTATTGGTTAATGCTCAAGTAGGCTATGAGTGGAGTCATTACAAAATTTGGCTACAAGCAAATAACTTACTTGATGAAGAGTACATTGAAAATTTACTTTCAGTACCTGGCGCTCGTACAGAATCTGGACAGGCTGAAATTGGTGCACCAAGACACTTAAGCATTAGTTTCCAAGCCAGTTTTTAATAATAAACTAGCTAACGAAAAAGCCCCTACATGAATGTAGGGGCTTTTTTAATAACTTTGTCTCGTCCTGATATACCTAGACAGTTAAGGTTTAAAAGCGCTTTACCCTACTCGAGTGCCTTCCATCTTCAGGGTTAGTCAAGCCCCCCATGACTAGCAGAAAAGCCAGATCGTCCCCCCTCCAAACGACTTGGAAAACGATAAGACGGTGGTCAGTTCCACTCAACCATAACAAATATATTTCTGTTGAATCCGTAGTTAAAGAATAAACTACTGTTATACCGCTGGTTAATATTAAGTTCCCCACAAAAGAACGAGGCGCAATTAACGTTCAGTTTATCTACTTGAAGATATTTTCTCAATCAAGGGTGAAAAATGAGCGTCACTCCCCTTAATGAAATGTTGTACTTTATCACTTAAAATAAACCCTCCGGCCATATGGGCATGACCGCCACCAAAGCCTCTTTGTTTATGATTCAAGGCCTCCCTTAGCAGTTTTCCGACATTTACTTTCGGGCATTCTGACCGTAAAGATAATTGAATACCCTGGTTATAATTCATTGCTACGATCACAATATCATATTCATTCACACTCAATAAGAAATCAGCCAATACACCTAGGAGATTTTTTGCACAGGGTTCTTTTAATAACACGGTAGCAATACCGTTGGTGTTATTGACATCATCACATACGTGTTGAAAACTTATAAGCTCATTTGCAATTAAAGAATTTCGGCAAATTCTATTTACTAAGTTTAAATCTACGATTTGATTAAAAGCTATAAATGACTTTATATCAGCATCACAAAAACCCCTGGTTAGGTTTGCGGTATCAATATTAAGCCCAACCAATAATGCTGTGGCGACACTTTTTGGTATTTCAATATTCAACAATTGAAAATATTCATAAATAATTGTCGCGGTCGCACCATAGTGAGGTCTTATATCACAGAACCAGAGATTATTGGGTGGTGTAATCGCATGATGATCTATCACAGCTATTTCATCACCAGGCATATCAGTGACATTTTTTTCACCAATGCAACCGTCTACAGTAATGATTTTATCATTGGGCGTTAGTTCAGCTTTACTACAGTGCAAAATAGGAATATCAAGCCACTTGATCATATTAGATAATGAAATACGGTCAATATTGCCATTATAAACAATCAAGGTTTTCATACCTAGTGACTGTAAAATAATCGATAAGCCATAAGCGGAAGATACCGCATCATGATCTGGGAAATCATGAGCTTGAATAACTACTCTTTGCAGAGGCTCTAACCGCTTTAAAAACTGATTAAGGTTCTTATTATCCATGTATTCAACCTAAAAAGGAGAGCAGAGCTCTCCACACTCTTTATCTTATTGATTTTATGGCGCTATTAATTGAACACATATAACCCGAACACTTACCAGACAACATAACAATCATGCCTCTTTTCAGCGTAGGTGCCACATCGCTATCTACTTCGATGTAAGATTTCTTACGTAAAACATTTTTTGCTTCCATCATCTCGCCCTCAGCGATTAAAACGAGCTCACCATCTATATCTTGGTAAATAGCAACTTGTGCTTTCTCTTTCGCACCATGTAAACGACCTAAGTTCGTTTCGAAATACAAATCACCATCAAAAGATTTCGCACCGGTAATAACCCCCTGTGATCCAACATATTTACTTAAAGTTATATAGTCATCATCACCTTTTTCAAGTAAATCGCCAATTGCACTAGCAACAACACCGTTATACATGCTTTGTTCTTTACAAGAGCTAGATGGTGGGTTTTCTTTACTGCTTGATGCGCGACCTTCAACATTAAATGACATAATTTGCTTCATTGAAGGTAATTCACGAATTTGAACATTCGCTTTAGTTTTTGCCGTATAATCACACTCTGCAGCATGGTATGTTGTTTTACCCTTTTTGCTTGTCGTGCTATAAGATTTTTCGTATTCCCCACCATAAGAGATATCGGTAATCGTTGGAATTACTGCAAATTTTGCTTCTACTGGGCCTTCATATGCCTGATAATTTTCGCTAAGATTTTCTTTTAACTGTATTTCATCAATAAAACGTGAAGCCATTTTTCTATCAATAACTTCTGAACCACTATCACCTATAATTGTAATTATTTCATTCGCGAATCGTGTTTGCATGTGCTCAGGAATATTAAATTTTACGCCAGGAGCGACAATTATTTTACTATTTTTGATATCAAATTTATCACCGTTGTAACCGGCAATAGAAGCAATATTTACTGAAGGTAATGTTGGCATCGGTGGTTGAGTTGAACCACAACCTACAACCATAATTGATGAAGCAACTAATGCTATAGTTTTAATTGATTTTTTCATTTTTATTCCCTTTTATTACAGCTTTATTTTATTATGAGTGTTTCTATCTTTTTGATTAAATTAGTTATTGATTTTTTACTTGCCTCTTTTTTATTAGAAAATGATGAACCTTTACTTTTAAATTTTACGTTGTTTTTAGTGTCACCCAATTCATCAAGAATACTGAGTTCTGCATTGATGATATTTAAATGGCTTTTGTAAGCGTAAGTGTTTTTTTCTGTAAATTTCACCTCGATTGTGCCCGTATTTTTTTTCTGATTGGTGATCTTGTAACCCTGATTTTTCATCAATTGTTCAAATGCACTTTTGAAATCAGCTGGAGCCTGAGGGGGGTAATTTACTGTGTATTTATTTTTATATGAACAGCGCTTTAAAAGACGATCAAAGTTTATCGTTTGCTGTTTCAACGGATTGGTAACTTCCTCTTTAACCCCACTGCCAATATAAGCAGGGATCAGCGCGGCTAGTTTTTCTTTTTTATGATTATTTTCAGTTAACGTAAACCAACATGATGGCCCTTGAGACTCAGAAAAATCTTCAATTAAAAAAGATAGCTCATCGTTCAAGTCATCAAGTTGTTGCTTAAGAGCCAATTTCACTAATTTTCGCTCAACACGCACTAACACCCACCACTGATTTTCTTTTTTAGTGCTTTCTAATACAAGGACATTAGGTAACTCAATTTCCTGAGAAATGGCGGTTGTTCTTTGCTTTGTATCAGTATTAGTGACATTGCCACTTTTACTTTGACTAATACCAACACTGGACTGTATCCGTGTTGAGAGTTTTTGAGTGATATCTGCTAAAGCGAATTTTTGCGCGTTACTGTGATCAGTATCAACCCCCAAACCATAGATATAAGTGTCATTATCGGCAGGGATTTTTTCAATACCATAAGCAGTTGGTACTATTAAAAGTAGCAAGATCAGGGTGATGATTTTCACAAGCTATGCCTTTTGTTGAGTGAAATACTGTTTACTTTCAAGTACTTTATCGAGATATCTTTGTGTTTCGGTATGAGTGCGCTTTTTAATAATATTGTAAACTTCATCAGGTGATAACGTATTAATAATTTTCATTGCTTTCAATCGACCTTTCTTACCTTTATTAAAGGCGCGGGCTACATTACCAATACCGGTATTATAAGAGGCAATAGCGCAATAAAGTCGGCTAGTTGGGTTCTCAATTTCTTTTAAGTAACGTGTCATTAAAATATGAATATAAGCTGAACCGTATTTAATATTATCACTGCCATTAAAAAGAAGATTAGGTGTAGGTTTGCCTTTTTCACCTAATATTTTTGTTTTAACATCTGCGCCTGCTGTAGAAGGTACTATTTGCATTAAACCGTACGCAGGAACGTATGACTTAGCCATTGGGTTAAAGTGGCTCTCAGTTTCCATAATAGCTAAAATAAATTGCTCAGATAGCTGCCATTTAAATGCGTTTTTTTCGACAAACTTTAGATACTGTTCGGCCTTTTTATATCGGTCTCTTTTTAGATTGATTTTATAAGTTTTAATATTCTTTTTAGTGAGTTCATGGGCATCATTTGTAACGGCTTCTTTTTCTTTTTTCATGCTAACGATAAGCACTTTAGAAGCTTGAACTTGTTCGGGAGCAGCTTCATCATTGCTGGTGAAGTTTTCTAAAGAAGCTATTTGTTTTTCTAGGCGATTTTTCGTGCGTTTTACAACAATTTCTTCTTGTTGCTTTTCAGGTACCACTTCAACTTTATTAAGTAAGCTATCTAGCCCTTCTGTTGATGCGATACCTAAATGGTTTAATACTGTTGGTGCTGGTAATGGGCCATTAATTTTTTTATTATCCACAGTATCAAAATCTACTTGGCTGCTCGCAATAACTTCTGGTTGTTTACCTAATGAATCAATAACGGCTTTACGTATTATCTTGTCTACTTCATTATCAGATAAATTATCAGCTTCTAAAATGCTAACTTCTATCGTGTCGTTTTCAAAATCAGTTAATACTTTGGTTTTATTTTCTTCGTTATAATGGATATACTCGGTTTTAGAACTTAGTTCAGCGACACCCCATTTTTCTTTAATTTCTTTACGGTATTTTTCATAACGATCTAAATAATCTGTTTTAAATTTTTTGTATTTTGATTTTTGCTTTTTACTATATTCTGCAAACTTACTATCTTGGCCGGCATTTGTTGCAGTGCTAACACCAATAGAGCAAGCAACCACTGAGACTAAGACCAGCTTAAAAAAACTAGACATGTTATATCCTTATAATTTCTGTCAATCCTACTGTTTAAAGTAAAATGAATACTCAAAGTCTGTTAGCACTGAATCAGCAATCACTGACAAGTCAACTTCACCTGCGCCATAGAAGTTATTTCTCGCTTTGCGGCTTATTGCTAGTGCTTGAGCCTTGATTGATTCACCTTCTTCTTCAAGGCTAACTTGGTCGTAGAGTTTCCGTAATTCTGCAGAGGTAACATTTATATCATTTTGGTAACCTAACGCACCAAAATACTGATTAATGAATAATTTATCTTTACCCTGTTCTTCTCTCACTAAAAAGAAATCAACATTGTTATGATCTAAGGTAAAGTCCATCATTTCTTTAGTATTATCGGCAACGGTGATTTTGTTTTCTGAGGGTGTTTTATTAAGTAAGCCGTTAGGCATAAAGTCATCTTCTAATGCACTAATTGTGTAGGCGGTGACTCTATTTTCTTTTAAAATTAAAGTAAGTATATATTTGTCATGAAGATAATAAGCAAAGCTAATATCATCTATATATTTACTTTTTTTGATAAGCTGGGGAGAACCAAATATTTGTGAAATGTACTCAACATTACTACCAATATTAATGGTGTTTAAACTTTCATATTCATATTTATGTGTAAAATTTGAGACCAATGCTACATAAGCTTCTTCAGCCATTTCTTTAGAGTCAGCCCATTGGCCAAGCGCCATTATAGATATTGCAATAAAAAGAAACTTTTCTTTAAACGTCCCTTTATTAAACTTCATTTCTTCCCAGAAAAACATACTAAAACCTTATTATTGAAACTTACTGCTTATATTTATTGTACTCACAAAGATTAACTTACTTGGCTGAGTTTTCAGACTTCATAAAGTTTAAATATAATAGGGTTTCATTTTCTGGATCTAGCTTGATCGGGGCTTCTTTTAGTAATTGACTAAACAGTTCTTTGGTTTTAGTTTCAGACAAGGTCACCATAGCGCATAAGTTTTTCACTTTATCCATTTGTGCGTAATCAACTCTTGCTACTTTTGAGCCACGCAAATATTGGTCAGTTAATTGTGCAGTAGTAATGCTAATTTTGCTTTCGGTATTGGTATTACCCATTGATGAGATTTTTGTACTGTATTCTTCTTGTAAACTAGAAACTCTTGTTTCAATTTGACTGGCTAATTCGGCGCGAGCTTGTGTTGCGGCTTGAGATTTGTCCATTGAAAAGCTATTTGACGCAGATACACATGATGCTGCTGCTAAGCCTTGATCAACTGTTGGATTGAGCACCCAGATAGGAACATTCATACCCATATCTGAAGCATTGTTTTTTTCTGTTGATTGACAGCCAAAAAGTAATGCGGAACAAAGGGTAATTGACAGTACAGATACTTTAAATTTAAACATTTTTAGTCCTTTAAGTTCGTAGGGATAGAATAACTTTCTATTTTTCTACGAGTTACATCCTGTTACACTTATTATGTGCTATTTAACAGTATTAAAGACCTCAAGGTCAACATATATTTAAAATTAATTATAAAAGCTCTTATGAAACATAGAGCTATACGGAATTAAAAACCTCAAATAGAAAATATGTTTCCTAGTAAATAAGTATTTAAAACCAATTACGTTTTGCATTGCTTAATTGCTCAACTTTTACTTTCAACGGTTAAAAATAAAGTTGGTGTACCCGAAGGTGTACCACATTTTAACTTTTATTAAGCTGCTGAAATTTTACAAATAATAGTTAAATTGGAGCCTAGCAGAAATGAAAATGAGCCTAAATGAACTTCCCAGAGATTTATCAGAAAAATGTTGAATAGATAACAGAGTTGCTTGAAGTAGAATTTTACGAATGGTGTACCTAAAGGTGTACCAGGTTTGAATATAATGACATGATTTGAAAGGATTTTAGAATGCCGCTTGAACTATTATAAATAGATCAAGCGGTTACTAAATTAGTCGAATTGACCACATAAGTCAGCTAAAAAAAACAATAATTATCATTGCCATGATTGTGGCTTTTCTGGTTTTGATTCCGACCCATTATGAAATATGCAATTGATTTATAGATAGACATAATAAAAATCCGATCCTTATTCTGCATCGGAGTTTTTATTTCTTTGGATTATGATTTTCATTATCTTACAATCTCATGGCCCGAAAAGTTCTATTAGTTATCAGAGGTACTGCATTGTTAGTTCATTGATGCGTTTCGTCAACAGTCAATCATTATTATGTTGGCAGTATAAAATAAGCGTAGATTGCACGCTCCCCCATTAATATAAACAGTGTTAAAGCTACCTAATTACACCTATTGTAATAGCAGCTAAATAGTCTAATTTGTTAATTGTTCGCGGCATTGACTATCTCAATAATCGCAGGATGCTTTAATCTCCTCTCCGGAGAGATAATATAATATTGTTCTTTAATTTCCTTATCACGACCAATAATTTGAACATCATATTTATCAACGACGTACTTTTCGATTAACGTAGGGCTACTAAACACACCGAATCCCGCCTCACCGAAAGACTTCATCAACGCACTATCATCGAATTCTGCAACAATATTAGGTGATATATTATGTTTATCTAACCAAGAGGATATTCTCATTCTAACGGCTGATTTCTTGCCCTGCATAAGCCAAGGAAAATCTGATAAACATTGAGGAAACTCTTTGCTACTATTATTTAATAACGCTTCTTTAGCAAAAAAAGTAAAACCACTTTCCACCAGTAAGTGATTGTATGCTTTAACATGGCTGCCCAGCTGAAGAGGCTGATCTGTCAAAATACAATCTATCTTGTTGCTAGACAAGTCTGCAAGTAAACTACTTTGATCCCCTTCTTGGCAAATTAATCGGACGCGCTCATTCATTTTTAAAACTGGCGATAATAGTTGATGCGCTAATACTTTAGGTATTACCTCTGTTATCCCTACAGTGAAGGTTTGCCATTGAGCTGGCTCCTTTCTTTTTAATATATGAGTGACTTCCTCACCTAATTGAAAAATTTCTTCCGCATAGCTATATATCAACTGCCCCATCTCTGATAAATGAAGTTTTTTACCTTTTCGGTCAAATAATTTAGCACCTATTTTCTCTTCAAAACTCGTGAGCTGACCACTGATGGTTTGTGGTGTTAAATTCAGCCTTGCACTGGCTTTGGTGATACTACCTTCTGTCGCAACAGCATAAAAATAAAAAAGATGGTTGTAATTTAGTGGGCTCATAAAACTCAAAAACTCCATTTTTTCGATGATAAAAACAATAATATTCGAATTTACCAACAACAACAAGTGAGCTATAAGTAATACATACTTATAAATAACAGTTTGATATTGGTGACATTCTACACAGTATTTGTAGATATAAACCTCTTGTTTTCGAAACATTTATAATATAGATTTTATTGATAGGACAATATATTTGCTGATAACACTAAAAAGGTAAGGCAATAATGCAGGTAAGTATCCAATCCTCAGGGATTAAAGTTAACGGTGATTTAGAGACGAAGATTCAGCGAAAGCTACAGCTTGCATTATCGAGGGTTGAGCCGTATATCACCACAATTTCAATTAAACTCACTAGTCAGGCAGATGCTAGGGGTAGTAGTACTCATTGTAGAATAACGTTAGCAATTGTTGACCAAGCAGATATTGTTATCGAAGATACACAAACGGATGTTGAATGTGTAATAGATCGTGTACTGCAAAAGGCAAGTCGCACCATTAAACGATTAGTTTTTACCTCATAAACGACTAAAAGGGTTATCAATGAAACATACCATTAGTTTATTTCTGACTTTAGCAGCATTTTGGCTACTGAACTCAGGCCATTATAGCGTGTTAGTTTTATCTCTTGGTTTAGTGTCTATCGCGTTAGTTTTAATCATTTCCCATAAAATGGATGTCGTTGATCAAGAATCACAACCGATATATTTATCAACCAAAATATTGGGTTACTACTTGTGGCTAATCAAAGAGATTATTAAAGCCAATATCACCGTAGTAAAACATATTTGGGTAGGTGAAAAAAGTATCTCTCCCACATTGAAAAAAATCAAAATCAGCCAACAAACTGACATGGGAAAAGTTATCTATGCTAATTCAATTACCTTAACTCCAGGTACAGTAGCAATTGATTTAGTAGACAACGAAATCACAGTGCACGCCTTGCTCTCTAAGGATATTGAGTCATTAGAAGTCGGCGAGATGGATCGTCGAGTAACTTTATTGGAACGCTAATGTTAATTGCAGCCACACTTGCTATTTTTGTCGCCATGATTCTAGCAATTATTAGAGGAATTGCTGGACCAACACTTTATGACCGTATTTTAGCGGTCAATATGTTTGGTACTAAAACGGTGCTGCTTATTTCTCTATTGGGCTTTGTCATGGGCCGACCCGAATTTTTGGATATTGCCTTAGTATATGCACTGATCAACTTTATCAGTGTCATCGGGGTATTACGGTACTCGGATACAAATCAATTTAAACATATGCCGACAGAAGATAAATCGATAAGAAAGGAACCTTAAATGGATATTATAATAACGATTTGTAGTGGCTTCCTTTTACTCGTTGGCAGCTTCCTTTGTATTTCAGGCGGTATTGGTCTCTTACGTTTTCCTGACTTTTATACACGTATGCATGCCGTAGGTGTTACCGATACGTTAGGTGCGGGAATGATTTTGGTCGGACTGATGATGCTTAGCACCGATTTTTTAGTTTTTGCCAAGTTAGTGATGGTGTTACTTTTCACCTTATTAATAGGGCCGACAACCAGCCATGTGCTAGCTAAAGCTGCTTTTCATAATGGTGTAAGACCTAAAGATTCAAACAACCTTGAGCAATCTAAAGAAAAGGAGAATACCTCATCGATTCTTTGATTGATATCGTACTATTAAGCTTATTGGTTGTTATCGCCATTGCGATAATTCGCATGAAAGATTTGTTTGCCGTCGTTATGCTCACGGGTATTTATGGCCTTTTATCAGCAAGTTTTTTTGTTGCGATGGATGCTGTCGATGTTGCTTTTACTGAAGCTGCTGTAGGGGCTGGTATATCAACCTTACTCATGTTGGTTGTTATCACGATGACTGGACGCAAAGAAAAGTCGACTAGACATAAGCCACTATCAGCATTATTCGTTGTTATGTTAACCGGTGGATTACTTATCTACGGCACGTTAGATATGCCATACTTTGGCTCTGCGGACGCCCCTATTCACAAACACACATCACCGCGTTACATCAACGATTCTATGGAGGAAATCGGAATACCTAATATTGTCACATCGGTCCTAGCAAGTTATAGAGCATTTGACACCTTTGGTGAGGTGGTTGTGATCTTTACTGCAGGTATAGGCGTACTAACACTGCTCTGCGTTGCTCGCTCTCAAAAGAATGATGAGGAAATTGACTCAATCAATGACTCCATGCATCAACAACACCTTGTTATTCGCATTGTCGCTAAGATGCTCATTCCTTTTATTTTCTTGTTTGCCCTTTATGTTCAATTCCATGGGGATTTTGGCCCTGGTGGTGGTTTTCAAGCAGGGGTTATCTTTGCTTCCGCTATTATCCTATATGCCATGCTATTTGGTTTAAGTACCGCACGCAAAGTCATTAATCAAACGTTTGTTCAAGTCATTGCCGCACTGGGTGTATTGCTCTACGGCAGTGTTGGTATTGTATCCTTGATGAATGGCGGAAACTTTCTTGATTACAATGTGTTATCTAGCAACCCTATTGCTGGTCAACATCTAGGTATTTTATTAATTGAATGGGGGGTGGGTTGTACGGTTGCCTCAGTGATGGTCGTTATCTTTTTCAACTTCGCCGGCCGTAGAGCCTTTCAACAACATAAGAAGCAAGCTCAAGATAAGGAGTCATCTGCATGTTAATAGGTCTTTTTAATGATTGGATTGTGGTAGTACTGATGATGATTGGGCTCTACATTGTGATTGCTCATGGTAACTTAATTAAAAAATTAATAGGTTTAACTATTTTTCAAACATCGGTATTTATATTTTATATTAGTATGGCAAAAATTGATGGCGGCACAGCGCCAATTTTAGCTGATGGCATCACTCAATACTCTAATCCTTTACCTCATGTTCTTATTCTGACTGCGATTGTTGTTGGAATTGCCACCACAGCGTTAGGTTTGTCACTCGTTGTGCGTATCAAAGAAAGCTATAACTCAATTGAAGAAGAAGAAATTCAGCAACAAGACAATGACGAACAGCTGTCTACGAATAAAGCGGAGGAAAACGCGTGATTGCACACCTCCCTATTTTGCAAGTTATCATACCGTTATTGGCAGCACCGATTTGTTTACTGTTAAACCGTTCTAAATTGGTATGGCTATTTTCTCTCCTTGCTAGTGGTTTGGCATTCTCGATAAGCATTTTGTTATTACAACAAGTGATGACCTCTGGTGTAATTAGTTACGAACTAGGTGGTTGGCAAGCGCCATGGGGCATCGAATATCGAATTGATAATCTCAATGCCTTTTTACTGTTAATTATTTCAGGCATAAGTACGGTGGTTTTATTTGCTGCCCAGACCAGTATTGAAAAAGAAATACCAAAAGATAAACACGTTTATTTTTACGTTTTATATCTACTTTCCCTTACCGGTATGTTGGGCATTGTAGCAACTGGTGATGCCTTTAATGTTTTTGTCTTTTTAGAAATTTCATCCTTATCTGCTTATGCGTTAATAGCGATGGGCAACAAGAGACAAGCGCTTTGGGCTTCGTACCAATATTTGATCATGGGAACCATAGGTGCCACATTTATTTTGATTGGCATTGGTTTGATGTATCAAATGACAGGTACGTTAAATATGGAGGACTTGTCACAACGTTTACCTGAAGTAGCACAAACTCGTACCGTATTTGTTTCCTTTGTTTTTGTTATTGTTGGTGTGTGTTTAAAGTTGGCAATGTTTCCACTGCACTTGTGGCTACCTAATGCTTATGCCTACGCCCCTTCTATCGTAACTGCCTTTTTTGCTGCCACCGCAACCAAAGTAGCGGTTTATTTATTGATTAGATTTACTTTTTCAGTGTTTGGCCTCTCATTTTCTTTCACGACGATTCCATTACAAACATTGTTTATGGCACTTGGGCTGTTCGGTATTTTTGTCGCTTCAACAACGGCAATTTATCAAAGCAATGTTAAGCATCTTTTTGCCTATTCAAGCATCGCTCAAATTGGTTATATGATTGTAGGATTTAGTTTAAGTACAGTAACAGGGTTAACCGCAACGTTATTGCACATGTTCAATCACGCGTTAATGAAAGGTGCAATATTTTTAGCCTTAGCTGCGGTTGTGTATAGAGTCGGCAATGTTGAACTCAAGAATTTTCGCGGTTTAGGACGCCAGATGCCATTGACGATGGCAGCAATTGTTATTGGCGGATTAAGTTTAATTGGTGTTCCTTTAACTGTTGGTTTTGTCAGTAAATGGTATTTACTCACAGCCTTAGTTGAACAAGGATGGTGGCCTATTGCTGTACTAATTCTTCTAGGGTCAATGTTAGCGGTTGTTTATGTTTGGAGAGTAATAGAAGTTGCTTATTTCAAAGAGCCATTAGAGCAAAATGTAGAGGTTAAAGAAGCACCGATGAGTTTTCTTATCCCTATATGGACACTTGTCATCGCCAATATTTATTTTGGCATAGATACTCGCCTTAGTGTGCAGGTAGCAGAAGCCGCCGCTCAGAGCTTGTTTGGAGTATCACCATGAACCTTTCATTAGAACTGATGCTGCAACTGTGTATTATTATGCCACTCTTAGCAACATTAGCTATTGTGGCATCTGGGCGCCATCCAAACATTCGAGAAGGGGTAACAATTGCAACGTGTTTAGCCTTAATTTTTTTAGTGGTTAGTTTATATCAAGGTTTATCTGCTGGAGAGTCCATCAGTGTTTATTGGTGGGAGCTTTTACCCGGTTTAACGATTAGTTTTGATATTGAACCACTTGGCATGTTGTTCGCGTTAGTAGCGAGCTTCCTTTGGTTGGTAACTACTATTTATGCCATTGGTTATATGCGCAGCCACCAAGAAAAGAATCAAACGCGTTTTTATGTATGTTTCGCCGTTGCTATTGGCGCGGTGATGGGTCTTGCTTTTTCAGCAAATCTTTTTACTTTGTTTATCTTTTATGAAGTACTAACACTCTCTACTTACCCTCTAGTGACACACGCAGGTACTGAAAAAGCAAAAAAAGGAGGCCGGATCTATCTTGGTATTTTGCTTTCTACATCAATCGTTTTCTTCCTACTCGCGATTGTCAGCACCTGGCTTGTTGCAGGAACTTTAGACTTTACACTCGGTGGTATATTTGCTGATGATGTAGATAAAGTCATTGCTAGCATCTTATTGGTATTGTTTATTTTTGGTATTGGTAAAGCCGCTATCATGCCTTTTCATCGGTGGTTACCTGCCGCTATGGTTGCACCTACCCCAGTGAGTTCACTTTTACATGCCGTTGCCGTAGTAAAGGCTGGTGTGTTTACGGTATTAAAAGTCTGTATCTTTATTTTTGGCTTAGATTTATTAGCCGAATTACCCTCGACGCAATTTTTGCTGTATCTAGCCGGGGCTTCTGTGTTGCTTGCTTCTCTTATTGCTATGCGACAAGACAATTTGAAAGCAAGGTTGGCCTACTCAACTGTGAGTCAATTGGGTTACATAACTATAGGGGCCTTACTAGCAACATCTTCAGGCGTTATTGGTAGCTCTATGCATATCGCTATGCATGCTTTTGGTAAAATAACGCTGTTCTTTTGTGCAGGTGCCATTTTAGTGACCTTACATAAATCAAAAATTAGTGAAATGCGTGGTATTGGTCGTCAAATGCCAGTGACTATGATCGCATTTTTTATTGCGAGCCTTAGTATTATTGGGGTTCCTCCAACAGGGGGCACATGGAGCAAATGGTATTTAATGATGGGCACAATAGAAACTGAACAGTTTGTACTGATGGTTATTTTAATGTTGAGCACTTTACTCAATATTGCTTATTTATTACCTATTGCTTTTCATGCCTTTTTCCCTAACCTCACTTCTTTCAAAACCTCTGATAAATCGAATAACACGACTAACATCACAAAAGAGAGGCTGCCTAGCTTTGAGATAAAAGAGGCTCCTTTGCCTTCATTAATTGCCATTGTTGTCACCACGTTAGGTTGCTTAACGTTATTTATTTACCCTCAGCCATTATTTGATTTGGCTTCAGCAATATTGACCGGTAGAGGATAATTCATGAAAAACGATAAAAAATACCTGTTTGATAACCCTGATAACATCAAGCGACTATTACATATTCTTTACGCCTGCTGCGCAATATTAGTCGTTTTAGATTTAGTTATTCATCGCCATACCATGCACGAGTGGGAAAAATTATGGTTCTTTTACCCTATATATGGCTTTATTGGCTGTGTGGTACTGGTAATTGTTGCAACATGGATGAGAACGTTCTTGATGCGTTCCGAGGATTATTATGACAATCCCACCGAAACAGATGTAGATGATGACTCTTTAAATAACAATACTTTAAATAACGACATGTTAAACAAAAAAGGAGAACATCATGTGGATGATTGAACTACCACCCTTTGTACCCTTTTTTATTGGCGCATTAATACTATTATTCACTCGCGGCATGCTGCGAAGTGCAATAATGATAGCTATCCCTATTGTCAGTGCCATGCACTTAGTCATGGTCCCTGAAGGAATCCATTTACAATTTACTTTTCTTGAATACCAATTAACGCCTTATCGGGTTGATAAACTAAGCATAATGTTTGGCTATGTTTTTCATATTGCCGCGTTAATTGGCATTATTTATTCATTACATCTTCGCGATACTATGCAACAAGTATCCGCAATGCTTTATGCCGGTAGTGCGTTAGGTGCTGTTTTTGCCGGTGACTTGCTAACATTATTTGTCTTCTGGGAATTGCTAGCATTTACGTCGGTATTTCTTATTTGGGCGCGTAGAACACAACGTTCCTATGATGCGGGCATGCGCTATCTTATTATCCAGGTGTTATCAGGTGTCATTCTTCTTGTCGGTACTATTTTTTATGCCATTGAAAACAACACCTTAGAATTTGGTTACATCGGTTTAGATAGTATCGCTGGTTGGCTTATTCTTATTGCTTTTGGTATTAAGTGTGCCTTCCCTATCGCTCATAATTGGTTAACAGATGCTTACCCAGAGGCGACAGTCACTGGCACCGTTTTTCTTAGTGCTTTTACCACCAAAGTTGCCGTTTATGCGTTGGCTCGTGCCTACCCAGGTGCTGAAATATTGATCTATATTGGCGCGGCCATGACGTGCTTTCCTATATTTTTTGCAGTAATTGAAAACGATTTACGCCGCGTATTGGCCTATAGCCTAATCAACCAAGTAGGCTTTATGGTTGTAGGAATCGGCATTGGAACCGCACTTGCTATTAACGGAGCAGTATCTCATGCCTTTAACGATGTAATTTTTAAAGGCTTGTTATTTATGTCTATGGGCGCGGTATTACAGATGACCGGCCGGATAAACGGCTCTGATCTTGGTGGATTATATAAAACCATGCCTAAAACCACTATACTTTGTATTGTTGGTGCTGCCTCTATTTCCGCCTTCCCTCTTTTTAGTGGTTTTGTTAGTAAATCAATGGTGATGTCAGCTGCGCTTGAAGAAGGATATGACTGGATCTGGTTGATGTTATTGTTTGCTTCTGCGGGTGTATTCCATCATGCAGGCATAAAGATCCCATATTTTGCCTTTTTTGCTCATGATTCTGGTTTAAAAGCAAATGATCCTCCTAATAATATGCTTTTAGCCATGTCTATATCTGCTGCACTTTGTATTGCCATTGGTATTTATCCACAAGCTCTATATTCATTATTGCCTTATGACACTGGCTACAATCCATATGATGCAACCCATGTTCTGGCACAAACTCAGTTACTATTCTTCTCAGCGTTGGCCTTTGTTTGGCTTAATCTTAAAGGGATGTACCCACCTGAATTACGTTCAACTAATTTAGATTTTGATTGGATTTATCGCCGTGCTATGCCAAATGCGTTGCAACACATTTTTAGCGTTATTTGGCAAGCAGACCGCGCATTACGTGATGCTTTGAAGGTAAGACTTAATATCTACCTAAGTTATTTTTCTGGCAAGAATGACCGACTGAGTATTCTACTGTCACGTAACTACCCTTCTGGCAGTATGGTTATGTGGGTTGCTGTTGTACTAGCTACTTATTTATTGCTTAGCTTTATTAAATAAAGAGCACTCATTAAAGATTCTCTACAACAATCAACTTAGGAACTCACGCAAAAAAGCCCCTACATTGCTGTAGAGGCTTTTCTTTGGAATAAGTGAGTTGATCATATAAGTCAGCTCATTACATGCTTATTATATTTTTCATCTTACGCTTCAGAAAATAGCCCAGAGCAACTGCTACATCAATACCAGCATGCCGACAATTATCGCCGTTAAGACTAAACTACTTATGATCACACCACGAACTGTCGTCATTGGCCCTTGTTTACCAATCAAGGCATTAGTTTCTAATACCGCAACGATTGCTAACGCCGCCCACATAGCTGTGGAACCAGTTCCCATGCCATAACCAGCATAATGAGGTCCAGCCAACATAAAAAATGCCATAGGGGCAGAAAACAAAGTATTTGTTCGTGAGGCTAATAGTGCTTTAGCGCCCGCGGCAGCGCCATCTCCTTCAACCATGCCAAGGGCTATTTTTTGATTTGGCCAAATAATTAACCAAACATTTAAGAACATCAAGGTGCCCAACGTCGCGCCGACGATAATATAATCATTCATAACCTTCATGTGGTGAACGCTTACTAACAGCACCAACCCAGTTAAAAAGGTAAACATTGCCCCCCAACGAAACCACCAAAGTGCTGCAGGTGCTAATTTGGCTTTACCATCAGCTAAGCCTTCTGGTGTTGCTGACTTAAAATAATCACCTTGAATAAAATTGAAATAATATAACAAGCCAATCCAAGTCATGCCGAAAAGCAAATGACCCCAACGTGTCAACATATTTACCATATCGATGAATTCCATAACATACCTACCTTATATGTAACTATTATCATGATTTTCTCAGCTTAAGTTCTTTAACTAAGCTGCTGTATATACTTAAAACTAGCCCATAGTGGTTAAATAGTAAACAAATGTAATGTGATGATTTTAACCTCAATAGCCAAGGCGTGAATTAACTGATATAGCGCTAGTGAATGAGTTAAAATATTGGCAGAAGATAGCTAGCCATTCCTGAAAAAGTTAGTGCTTTTTAGCTGAATACTTGGCTATTATTTTACTGCCACAGCAAGATAAGATGATGATATATATCACTGTCATTGCGATCATTAACATAGCGCCCCAAAAATATACCGGTAACACTGCCATCAGTGACAATCAGATAAAGCCATTCATCCAAAATCAAACTTAAACCACTACCAAAAGCAATTGAGGAAAACTTAAACAGTCGACTAAGGCCACTAAATAAAATTAATGGTAGACCCGCCACAATGATTAATAGAATCCCAACAAACAGGTGATGAATGTTAAATGAGCCAATATCCAAATTAGTACTTGGCAAAAAATAAAGATAAATACGCAATACTTTAAATGTGATGATGAGGGAAGCAGCAATTAATACCGCTCAGGTGTTATTTTTACCAGAAAAGATTAGCTTTTGTTTTAACATAAATCATGACTCTTTTTACTATTTACCACTAGGGTATATCAATCATTGTTAATAATGTCACTTGCCCAGCTTAATGCCGCCATAACATTAGGAAAACCAATCGTGCTAGTTAGTAAAATAAGGCTATGATAAATCTCTTCGGTTTGCGCGCCAGCATTGAGTGCTCTTTTAGTATGACTGTGTACCGCTCCTTCCGAACGAATTGATGCCGCAGCTGCTAGCTGAATAAGTTGCGCTGTTTTATCATCTAATGGCCCAGCTTGCTTGACAGTTTTTCCTAATGTTTCAACGGCATTAATAAAATTTGGATATTGTTGTTGAATAGTTAAGTATTGTTTAGAGATATTTGTCGCCATAAAATTCTCCTTAGTTCGTTCTTGTTAGGCTTTTGCCGCGCATATTGACCCGACTCATTCAATTGTAGTTTATTATTTCAACAATAGATTTTGCTGCAAAGTTTCAAGCAGTAGAAAACCACTATACTTATATTACTCTTTCCATTGACTGGTAGACGAACCGATGAGTCTAAATTCCGTACCTGCAGGCATCAAGCTACCCGATGATATTTATGTAGTGATTGAAATTTCTGCTAATGCAACGCCGATAAAATACGAAGTTGACAAAGACAGCGGCGTATTATTCGTTGATCGATTTATGACAGCACCGATGTTTTATCCCTGTAACTACGGCTATATTAATGACACGCTTTCTTTAGATGGCGATGCGATTGATGTGTTAGTGCCAACACCACAGCCACTGCAACCCGGCAGCGTCATCCGTTGCCGTCCGGTTGCGGTATTGAAGATGACCGATGAATCCGGTGAAGATGCTAAAATTATTGCCGTACCCCATGCTAGCTTAACCAGTGAATATGACCATATTCACGATGTCGAGCATTTATCGGATTTATTAAAAGCACAAATTAGCCAGTTCTTTGAACGTTACAAAGAACTTGAGCCGAATAAGTGGGTAAAAGTAGCTGGTTGGGGAGATATTAACGACGCTCGTCAAGAGATACTCGCCAGTTATAACCGATTAATGGCGACTATAGAGTGATGATATGGACTCGTCTAGCTTAGCATCACGTTATCCTTAGTTATCCTAAGCTAATGCTTTGTTTTTTATTTATCCTTTTCACTGTCCACTTTAAATAAACCTTTCATCAGCTCCATCGGTAGAGGGAATAAAATAGTCGAGTTTTTTTCACCGGCAATTTCGGTCAGTGTTTGTAAATACCTTAACAATATGGCATTGGGCTCAGTTGCTAATTTGTTCGCCGCCTCAACAAGTTGATCCGAGGCTTCTTTTTCTCCAGAGGCATGAATCACTTTTGCCCGCCGAGTCCGCTCGGCTTCTGCTTGTTTTGCAATTGCCCGGATCATGGTTTCATTCAGATCGACATGTTTAATCTCGACATTAGAGACTTTAATGCCCCAACCATCGGTGCGAGCATCAAGAATACCCTGAATATCTGAATTAAGCATATCTCGATTAGCAAGCATTTCATCCAATTCGTGTTGACCTAATACCGACCTAAGGGTTGTTTGCGCTAATTGCGAGGTTGCCTGCAGAAAATTCTCGACATTAATTATCGCCTTTTGCGAGTCGATGACACGAAAATAAATGACGGCATTAACCCGTACCGAAACATTGTCACGACTAATGACATCTTGGCTGGGTACATCCATCACCACAGTGCGCAAATCTACCCGCACCATTTGTTGAATAATAGGAATAACAATAATCAAACCTGGCCCTTTTACCCTTTCAAAACGGCCAAGAAAAAAGATCACACCGCGCTCATATTCTCGCAGCACTCGAAACATGCTTATGACAACCACAAGTATCAAGATAACCATAGCGCTTGGCATTAACATATTATTTATCATTAGAAAGTCTATCATCTGCTACTCCTTATTATTTGACTCAGGGTATTGACTATTTTTTACCGAGACTAACAGCGTTAAACCTTTAACGGCATCAATGGTGACAATTTGCCCTTGAGTCATCTGCTGTTGACTTATCGCGGCCCAACGTTCGCCATTAAATAAGACAAAACCTTGTTCAGAGAAATCGTCCATCACAGCTGCATTGGCACCAACAAGAGCTTCAGCGCCACTGACCACTTTATTTTTACGCACCCGCCATAAATAACCTAAAACAAAGACAGTAAATAAAGTCGATGTTATCGCGATAAATAGGATTAACTTGCGTGATATTTGAAAGTACTCTTGCTGAGTATCAATAAGAAAAATTGAACCTATGATGAAAGCCACTAGACCACCAAAGCCAAACAAACCAAAACTCGGCATTAAGGACTCAAGCAGCAACAAACTAATGCCTAAAATCAATAATGCCAAACCGGCATAATTTAGCGGTAATAACTGGAAGGCGTATAAAGCCACCAGTAAACAAATCGCGCCAGTAACTCCAGCAACGCCAATGCCCGGACTATAAAACTCTAACAACAAACCATAAATGCCGAGTAACATTAAAATATAGGCAATATTAGGATCGGTAATCGTGGCAATAAACTGATTACGCCAATCAGGCGTTCGATATTCTAATTCAACATGAGTTAACTTAAGCACAAGCTGCTGTTCATTTAGGGTAATGGCAGTACCATCAAGCGCCAGCACTAATTGCTCAGGGGTTTGCGCAATCAAATTAATAACATTGTCCGCCAGCGCTTCTTGAGCCGACATTGTTGCCGCTTCAGTGACCGCCAGTTCAGCCCACTCTGCATTGCGAGCACGTAATTGAGCTAAAGAGCGAATGTAAGCGACCGAATCATTTAAGACCTTTTTTTCCATCGCTGTTGGCTCAGATGGTTTTTCCGGGGCTTTTTGACCGCCAGGTAAGCCTCCGCCAATCATCACTGGCGTTGCCGCCCCTAAAGTTGTTGCTGAAGCCATCGCGGCAATATGACAAGCGTAAAGAATATAGGTTCCAGCACTAGCGGCTCGAGCGCCTTGTGGATAAACCAAGCACAGTATAGGGATGTTAGAACTGAGGATTTGTTGATTTATTACTCGTAGGCTAGAACTGAGGCCACCGGGGGTATCTATCGTTAAGACAATGGCTGCGACCTGTGACTTTTCGTTAGCGAGCATAATTTCTTGACTAATATAATCACTAACCGCCGGCCCGATAGCGCCTTTAATTGCTAAAACAGGCACTTGCATTTTGGCCGCACTAGACATTGTTGTTTGCGCAGCAATTAATTGTGCGCTTAACAACAGGGATAACAATACAAGGTTGCTATATATCCAGCGAAGCATGTGAACAATCCACTATCAGTTACCTATAGCCAAGCCACCTCAAGATGCGAGTTTCAGGATGCGAGAGCGAATCATGATCAAAGAGCATATTCTCCTGAATAACCATTACCTTCAATCAATGCCTTGCCTAAATACGTTTCTAATTCCAACTGAATCCTGCATCTTGAAGTGACTTGGGTATATATTAGTGTAGTTCAAAAACCATGAAAATTCAGGCTTAGCTTATTTAGTGGCTGTTCTTGCTCAATTATTGATAAAGATAAATTTTTAAGAAAATAATTAAACTGTATAGCAATAAATACAAGGGTATTAGTCTATTTTTAGTTACTCAGCCTATACTTATTTTACCGCTGCGGTTGTTGATAACCAACGGAGTTTTTATGAGAAATGCAGACCTTGTTAAGGCAATAGTGCCAAACAAAGATGAACTTTTTGGGCACCCAAAAGGCTTGTATGTTTGTTTTGCTACTGAGTTATGGGAGAGGTTTTCATTTTATGGCATGAAGTACTTGTTGCTGTTATATGTCACTAAATATCATTTATTCTCTGATGGCCAAGGTTTGGAAATATTAGGTTCATATGCTGGCTTAGTATACTCGCTACCTGTGATTGGTGGCATGTTGGCCGATCGATACTTAGGCATGAGCAAAGCGGTAATATTTGGCGGTATCTTGTTATGTATAGGGCATTTGCTTATGGCCGTGGAAGGTCATCAGGCGGTTAGGTATCTTGCTGGCACGGTATTAACTACCGACCTTAGCTTAGCCGATGGCTCTATGCTTGTTGCTGGTACCATCTTAGCCGAAACCGTTAAAATTCAAGATTTAGCCGCACTTAATATATTTTATCTGGCATTGTCATTCATTGTCGTTGGGGTCGGTTTTTTGAAACCCAATATATCCACCATAGTAGGTCAGCTATATAACAAAGAAGATCCTCGACGCGAGTCTGGTTTTACTATTTTCTATATGGGCATTAACTTAGGATCTTTTGCTGCCACTATTATTTGTGTTTACTTGGGCGAAACCTTTGGCTGGGGTTACGGTTTTGGCGCCGCTGGCATTGGCATGTTGTTTGGTTTAATTACCTTTATTAAAGGCCGGAAATATTTAAAAGGTCTGGCCGAGCCCGCTAAACCTGAGCTACTGACTGAAAAAGTCTTTGGCTTGCTTAACCGCGAGCATTTAATCTATTTGCTCGCTATTTTAAGTCTGTCGTTTTTTTGGTTAGTGATCCAACACGAGCCGTTAGTCTTTGCTGCACAACAAGTATTACTAGTTTTGTCGGGGGGCGGCTTAGTCGCTTATGCGATATTTAAAGGCAGCAAAGAAGAAATGCAGCAAATGTTTGTGCTAATGGTATTGATCGGTTCAACCATCGTTTTTTGGGCGTTGTTCGAACAAGCGGCTGGCTCAATGACCTTATATGCCGACCGTGTCATCGATAGAAACATTGCCGGCATAGAGATATCAGCGGGTCAATTTGGCTCACTCAATGCGGGTTTTATCATACTGCTAGCACTGCCATTTGCTGCATTGTGGATCTGGTTAGATAAATACCAACTTAACCCCAACATTCCAGTTAAGTTTGCTTTGGGTATTATTCAGGCTGGCTTAGGTTTTGGTGTCTTAGTTATAGGTGCTCAATATCCTAATGAGGTAGGTAAGATCAGTTTATGGTGGTTAGTTCTCGCCTATCTTATTCATACCACAGGAGAACTCTGCCTTTCGCCGGTCGGGCTTTCTGCGGTAACTAAACTTGCCATTCACCGGGTCGTTGGCCTTTCCATGGGCGTTTGGTTTTTAGCAACGGCACTGTCAGAAACGGTGGCCATGCGGCTAGGAAAACTTGCTGCTATTGATAACCAAGGAAGCGACGCCAGCAATATAACGGAAACGGTAGCCACTTATACGCAATTGTTTGAATTTTTAATGTGGGTGGGTATAGGAACAGGAATCCTGCTGCTGTTGATATCACCCATACTAAAACGTGGCATGCATGGTATCCACTAAGCGAATTTCCCTAGTAACTTTCACTGATAAAGAGCACTGCTAGTATATCTTTCTTCAATGATGGCTGCTGTTGACTTTACCCACACTAAAACCTGGCATACATAGTATCCACTAAGCTAACTTTCCTAGTAACTTTAACTGATAAGGCCTGCTGCTAGTCTATCTTTCATCAATGATGGCTGCTGTTGAC
>MAAB01041446.1_pt1 | contig 124963 bp, 114 predicted proteins | sample 1115991 | NCBI WGS metagenome assembly MAAB01 (sample SAMN04961124, study PRJNA320927) | seawater metagenome | isolation source: sample BD02T18 sea water enriched with oil for 18 days | place: USA:Gulf of Mexico | collected 2013-07-27 | reverse complement strand
CTAACCAGCTGAACTACCGCTCCTAATTCTCTTGGTGGGTGCTGAGGGGATCGAACCCCCGACCCTCGCCTTGTAAGGGCGATGCTCTCCCAGCTGAGCTAAGCACCCCAAGAAAAAAACTAGTTTACAGCATCCTTTAAGGCTTTACCAGCTTTAAAGGCCGGTATTTTAGCTGCTGCAATTTTAATTTCTTCACCAGTACGAGGGTTACGTCCAGTGCGTGCTGCACGGTCACGTACAGAAAATGTACCGAATCCTACTAAAGTAACTTGGTCGCCATCACTTAGTGCTTTTGTTACTGCAGAAGTTACGCCATCAACAGCTAGTGCAGCTTTTGCTTTCGAAATATCCGCAGCCGTCGCTACAGCATCAATCAATTCAGATTTATTCACAGCTTATTTCCTCATCTCATTAATATAATAGTTATATCCCAATAGCTGCATACAAACAGCCCCACCCCTATTGGTTGTGTGTATATAACTACAGCAAAAACAGTGTGTCAAGCAGATCCCTCTCAGAAAGCAAAATAGATCTCAGATTGCTATTAGATGCATTAAGATCCTGACAGTAAAGAACTATCTAGATAAAAATTCATCTTTCCTCGTTTAGCTTTGACTACTACTCATCCAAGCTCGTGTTAATTCAACATATTGTTCGACTGACACCGTTTCTGGTCTCTGCTCTGGATCGATGCCAGTAGCAATAATATCATCGATAGATATCATATTTTTCAATGTGTTAGCTATTCTTTTGCGTCTTTGATTAAAGGCTTTAGTAACGACCTTACTCAACGCAGCAAGATCAACCTCACCACCGACGGGCTGCTTAAGTGGTCGCAGGTAAATAATAGCTGATTCTACTTTAGGGATAGGATCAAACGCTTCAGGCGGTACAATAAACAATAACTCGGCCTGACATTGGTGCTGCAACATTATGCTCAGTCGACCATAAGTCTTATTACCTGGTTGCGCACAGATTCGCTCGACAACTTCACGCTGCAGCATGAAACACATATCATCAATGCATTCAGCCTGCCCTAATAAATGGAACAATAACGGCGTGGTAATGTTATAAGGTAAATTGCCAATTATCCGTAACTTTTCTGATTGCTTAACCAGCGGCCTATAGTCAAAGCGTAACGCATCAGCTTCATGTATCGACAAATTCTTATGTTCGACTAAGCTTGTTTGTAATATAGGAATTAAGTCACGATCGAGTTCAACTATATCTAAGAATTGACACGACTGCACGAGCGGTAATGTTAAAGCACCTCTACCTGGACCAATTTCAACTAGATGTTGATCTTGTTGGGCATCGATAGCAGTAAGAATGTCATCAATCACACCTTGATCATGTAAGAAGTTTTGGCCAAATCGTTTACGTGCTTTTGGATACAGTTTTTTTACGCTCATTAGTGTTGTTGACTCTTTCTCATTGTTATTGCCATTTTAATTGCAGCTTGTAAGCTCGTTATCTTTGCCTTACCCGTACCGGCCAAATCAAGTGCGGTACCGTGATCCACAGATGTTCGAATAAAGGGTAAACCTAAAGTTACATTAACCGCTTGGCCAAAACCTTGGTGCTTTAACACCGGTAGCCCTTGATCATGATACATCGCCAATACCACATCAAATTCTGTCAGTTTATCTTTAACAAAAACAGTGTCTGCCGGCCATGGCCCGGTTAACTGTAAACCTTTTTGTTGTAGCCGCTCGATGACAGGAGAAATCACATCAATTTCTTCTCGGCCGAGATGGCCGTCTTCACCAGCATGGGGGTTCAAACCACACACAGCTATTCGAGGCTGTTCAATACCAAACTGTTGTTGAATAGCACGGTGGGTAATTTCAATTACCTGCGTCAGTGTTTGTTGGGTGATAGCGGCACTGATATCAATTAATGGTAAATGTGTGGTGACCAAAGCAACCCGCAACGATGGCGTAGCCAACATCATCACCACTTGTTCAGTATTAGCACCATCAGCAAAAAACTCAGTATGGCCAGTAAAACTAACTTCAGCCTCGTTGATAATAGCTTTATGAACTGGGCCCGTTACAACAGCATCAAAGCTTGCATCTAGACAGCCATCTAATGCAGATTGCAGTGTTCGTAAAACATAATCTGCATTTAAACTATTTAATTGTCCAGCTTGAACAACTGCAGCTAGTTTAATAGGTAGATAGCGAAGTGTGCCAGCAGTTGGGATCGATGCAGCGACCGATAAGTCGGTTAATTCTAAGACAAGATCTAAACCCAATTGTTGAGCGCGTTGTTGTAATAGTTCAGGGTCGGCAATAACAACTAATTCGCAGTCTTGCTGGTGCTGTGCAAGTTGGATACATAAATCAGGACCAATGCCAGCGGGTTCACCTGCTGTTAATGCTATACGTAAACAACTACTCAAGATTCACGATACTCAACATAGGCTTCATCACGCATTTCACGTAACCACCGCTCCATATTTTCAGTAATCTTGCGTTGGCGTATTTGTGCCCGCGCTTTATTACGTTTAAATTCTTCAGCCATATTTTGCTCGCGACGTTCAAATACTTTAATCATGTGCCAGCCAAAACGGCTTTTAAATACTTCACTAACTTGGCCATCAGCTAAGGCATCCATTTTTTCTTCAAACTCAGGCACCATCACACCTGGACTTGCCCAGCCTAGGCTGCCGCCTTCAATTGCAGAGCCTGTATCATCTGAGTTAGCGCGAGCTAATTCAGCAAAGTCTGCGCCATTGATTACTCGCTCACGCAATTTTTGTAATCGTAATTCAGCGTCATCATCTGTAGTTAACTCATTGGTTTTGAGAAGAATATGACTAGCCAATGTTTGTTTAACTAAGTGAGTTTCTTCACTTTTAACATCAGCTACTTTCACTAAATGAAAACCACTACCACTACGTATCACATCACTCACTTCACCTACAGTCAATGACGGTACGGCTTCAGCAAATAAAGAAGGTAGTTCACCTTGCTTACGCCAACCTAAATCACCGCCTTCAAGGGCATTTTGACCATCAGAATAACCTGCCGCAACCTCAGTAAAATCTGCTCCTGATTCAAGCAATTGTTGAACTTTTTCTAATTTTTGTTGGGCCTCTTGCACTTGTTCTGGCTCAGCTGCTTCAGGCATGCTAATCAATATATGCTGTAAGTTAAAGACAGTTTCCGCACCACCTTGCGAGACTTGGGTTGCTAGAAAATTATCAATTTCTCTATCTGAGACAACGACGCGATCTTCCACCTGACTCTTTCGTAAGCGAGAAATAATCATATCCTCACGAATAGACTCCCTGAACTCTGAAAAGTCATAATTATCTTTTTCAAGTACGTCGCGAAACTCGCGTAACGTTAAGCCATTATTACCAGCAATCTGGCGTAGAGCGGCATTGAGTGCATCATCGCCAACTCGCACACCCACCTTATTGGCTTTTTGAATTTGCAAGCGCTGAATCAGCAATCGTTCTAGAACTTGCTTATGCATCACATCGGAAGGAGGTACGGCGGCATCACGCTTACGTAGCTGTTGGCGAACATTTCGTTCCATACTTCTTAGTTCACTTTCCAGTATCACGTCATCATTTACAACTGCAATAATACGATCTAAAGGTTGAGCAAACACTGAGTTTGCCCACAGTAAACTCACTAACAAAATTCTAATCATGAAAAGTCCAACATTGAGTCTTTAAAAATGACAATAGACACGCATTATACAAAGAATGCGCGTTATTTAACCATGTATGAATGGAAGATTTTTTACAATCCAACGGTATATAACTAGTGCTTGTAGCTGACAAATACCAGACAGGGAATTTTTTACTTAGTTCAGCGCAGCTTTATGAACCATAACCAAGTATGCTTTTTTCCAATAATTTTTCTGTTTTTTGGCCAAAGTTGCCCAGTCCTTTCAATTCAATTTGGAAGAAAAAAGCTAAGTTTCGATCATCATCAGTCACATCGTTTACGTAGTCACGTACTACTAAACGAGTAGCCCAACAACAACTTTGATATTCAAGTCCAGCTAACGCTTCTAAAGTTGTCGAATCTTTTATCGAGCGATACCAACGACCGACCATGCTCCATTGTTTGTTAAAGGGTAGCCTTGCCGAAATATCAACTTGCTCTAAACCTTCAACATCAGTAACACCATCACGACGGTAACGATGGGCAATATTTAATAACTTGCCCTTGTCAGATCGATAACGAACCGACAGAGCAGACATATTAGTTTGCTCATCATGCGGGTTCCATTGAATCTGTCCTCGTACGCTCCACTCTTTAGCAATTGAAGCTGCCACTTCCGCCACCATATCTGAACCTGACTGGTGTGAGTTATAACTATTGCCTAGACTCACATCACGATCATCAAAGTAACGAATTTGACCTAAACTCAAACGTAGGTTTTCTCTACCTGTTTGTTTATCTATAAAACGAGTAGTAATGGCTAAAGAAAGTTGGTTTGCATCACCAATTCTATCTACACCAGAAAAACGGTCGTAGCTAAATAATTGGTTCATATTAAATGTACGTAAACTGGTATCAAAATCTGGAATATCAGATTGGTCACGATATGGCACGTAAAGATAAAAAGCTCGCGGCTCTAAAGTTTGAATATAACTATTGTTTGAAAAATTTAACTCTTTCTCAAAAAACAAACCACTATCAACACTGGTAATAGGTAATGTACGTGTTGGTGTGGTGTCAATATTACCGGTTACATTTTCATCTAAATCATAACGTGTATGACTCAAAGCAATACGTGGCTTAATAAAAGCTGCAGCAGATGCCCACGGTAAACTAACCGAAGGTTCAACATGAACACGCTGACCAGCTACCTGCGTATCATGTGCAAAATCAACATACTCAGTGGTTAAGCCATAGGTTAAACCCATTGCTTGATCGGGTAATGAACCTGTTAATTTTAACTGCGGCAAGCGTTGGTATGGCTTGGTAGCATCAGTTAAGGTTTGGTAGCCTTGTGCTCTCGCAAAAAAATTCCAATTATCGCCATGATAGTTGAGATCTAATTTTCGGTTTAAATGCGTAGTGCTCGTTAAGCTAAGGTTAGAACCAAAATCTTCTAAATACTCATCATCAGATACATAGTTGTAATCTAAGTTAGTAGTCCATTTAGGCGCCAACCGTGTTCTATTCTGCCAAGAAAAATGTTTTCGATCTTCTTCATAGTTCGGATTGATATCCTCGCCATCAGTCTCTAAATTATCACTGCCCAATATACCAGCGCGAACTTGACCTTCGCCTCTAGTATGCAGGTAACGAAACTCACCGTTTAACATTAAGCCACGATCGGCCATATAACGTGGAGTAATGGTTGCATCCATCGTCGGCGCGATATTCCAATAATATGGCGTACTAACATCAAAGCCAGTTTTATTACTGCTACCTATCGTAGGTATTAAAAAGCCAGATTTACGTTCATCATTAAGTGGGAAGCTTATATAGGGTGTGTAGAAAACAGGATAGCCAGCTAATCGTATCACCACATTTTCAGCACTACCTACAGCTTCAGTATGGTCTAAATCAACTTCACTCGCTTGTAACTGCCAAGCGTCATCACCTGGAGGGCAAGTAGTGTAAGTTGCATTTTTTAGTTTAGTTAACTGCTTGCCCTTACGGTGGACATGACTCGCTTCGCCACGAGCATGCATTTGACGTAAACGATATTCCGCATCAATCATTGAGCCTTTATCATCAGCTAACGACCACTCGCCCTGATCAGCATTCAAAATAATATCGCTATCTCTGACCGAAACATTGCCTTGAGCTGATACTTTACCAGTAGTTTGGTTATATGTTGCTCGGCCCGCTCTTAATTCTTGGCCTGCACGGTTTACTTCCACATTGCCGGTAAATACTGATGTACCGTCTTCGACTAACTGGGCATTATCTGCTTTAACATCAACTTCGGACTCTTCACTATTTTCACTTTGAGCAAGAAAGTCTGCATCAGCTGATATATTGCAGTGCTGCCAATCAGGCTCAGCTGCCATCACCGAATTAAAACAAGATAATGTAACTGCAGAAAAAACTATCAGTTTGCGCATGACCATACTCAAGGAGTCCTTATAGCCAGTGATTTGGCTACCCTTAACAAAAATTAGTACTCAATTTATCGCACAGAAAAGCAATTTCATCAAATAACTAACTATATAAACAGTTAAATATGCCTCAAGAGCACTAAACATCAATGACTTACTCTAAACATCTCTACACTGCATTAATAGTCTAATCAGCTATCTCCGTAGAAGATAAAATGAATATGTAAATTTGTTAAATATTCTATTGACACTGCAAGAGCAAATCCCTATAGTATGCGCTTCCTTTCGGGGGCTATAGCTCAGCTGGGAGAGCGCTTGCATGGCATGCAAGAGGTCGGCGGTTCGATCCCGCCTAGCTCCACCAGTCACCCGAAAGAACAGTTTTAGGTCCCCATCGTCTAGAGGCCTAGGACACCGCCCTTTCACGGCGGTAACGGGGGTTCGAACCCCCCTGGGGACGCCATATATAAAGGGCTTGCAAAATGTTAGCCCTTTTTATTTTTGTTACACCCACGAATGATTTATAATTCGTGGTTAGTTAGAAAAACAGTTTTAGGTCCCCATCGTCTAGAGGCCTAGGACACCGCCCTTTCACGGCGGTAACGGGGGTTCGAACCCCCCTGGGGACGCCATATATCAAAGGGTTTACATTTTAATGTAAGCCCTTTTTTATTGCCTAAAATTAATCAGAGCATTCTGATTGGTTTACGGTAGGCTCTTATCGTTCGCTACGGACAAGCCATTTTAACGCCATCACACATATTAGCGCCCATATCGCCTTCATCCTCTTCATATGCCGCAGACTGCATCCGTACAATCACATCAGCAAAGATAATAAAGCCTTCATTGCTTGCAGCACGATCGCCACACAAATCATCATAACTTGCTAGGACACCTGCAGCCTGATCACTATAAAACCTATTGGCATCAGCAAAGCGTGGATCATTAACCGTTTCATACACTGCTTGGTTAGTGCGTTGATTATTGAGTTCACTTAAGCTGCCAATCACTCTATTCACTAAAGGCACCATCAACTTATAACAATATTGCACCCTAATCTTAAGTAAATTGGCATCTTGAATTGATGCATCATCCACCAAGTCATCAGGTCGATACATCAAATTATCATTAGGGATTTGATTGAAGCCATCATCATTTTCAATACCAAATGCTGAATCTTCAAAATGACTGCTCAGCGGGCTAATGCGGATAATACGCGTATAGTTATCGACTTCAGAAACTGCATCACGTTTTGTACCCTTGCTATCAATCCCTGCTGCCACATCATCTTTCAAGCTGGTAAGCGAAGCAGATGATGTAAATAAGGGTGCCAGACCTTGTACTAAACCTCGACGTAGTGAGGTATAAGTCGCATGATTAACCGCACCCAGCCTTGCCGATTGAAACGTGGCATAGTTAAGGGTTGTTTTTGCTGAATAAATTAAACCGATTTGTATTGCACCAAAAATAAGCAAAATTAATACCGGAATAACAATCAGGAACTCCACCATTGCCTGACCTTGAAGAATAGATTGTATTGGTTTATTTACTCTCATTACGACGCTTACTACTTAGATTCTATTTGCAGATTAAATGGCTTTAATACTTCCACTGCCAAGCTACGAATTTTGCTCGCCTCGACAGAGTTTGGATCGACGTTATCATGCATGTCAGCAACTGTTTTGGCTAACACTTTAGCTCGAATATAAGCGAGGTTATACCAAGCTTTAGAAAAATGAATATCACGGCTTAATGCTTGTTGATAGGCAAGTTCAGCAGCAGCATAATCTTCAGACTTCGCATGACAATTACCAATTCTCAATAAACTTTTACTATCGTTACTCACTGTCTCAACTAATTCTCGGTATAGAACTAAGGCTTGTTGGCAATTTCCTTGTGCATAATAATTATCTGCTTCGATTTGAAGCTTTAACGTATTCTGCACTTGCTTGGTCTGATTCTGGCTACAAGCAGATAATATGCTGAGCAGCGTAACTAGCAATATTAACTTTGCCATAGACATTCATCTCCTATTTTGATCGCATTGCGGGCAATAACGCCTGAACGTAACTCAATTGTTGAATGAGCTCGTAAACAAAACCGCATACGCCATTTTTTAACCTGTGGTACTAGACCGCAAATGATATTTTTTTTATTTACAAAAATAAGGTCTAATTCATAAGCCATACCAAAAGTATGAACTGAATTACAGGGCGAAATCCAAAAGGCTTCGTCACCTGTTAATGGTGGCAGTGCCAATAAGCCCTTCATTCGCTCTGTTGCTGTCGTTGTTTGCATAGCAGGTAGATATATATGCCTACCCTGCTGTCCAGCTATTACGATCTTGCCCTGTTTCACAATGTGCCTTGTTCAAGAAATTTAACCACAATTGGGAATAACAGGATAATAAACGTCAATGGAAAGATAAACGTGATCAGTGGAATAACCAGTTTAACGGGGGCTTCCATCGCCATTTTTTCAGCCCGTTGAAAGCGCTCATCAAGTCGCTGTTCGGCTTGAATCAATAAAGTTTCACGCATACTCGAACCCATTTTTTCAGCCTGAATCACCGCACTGACAAATACCGATACATCTTTTAAATCTAAACGCTGGTCTAACCGAGTTAACGCACCTGCACGAGTTTGGCCAGAGTTAATATCACGCAGTACAATTCGAAACTCATTTTTCATCGCGCCTGCTGGGCCTTTTTCAACCGCTTGTTTTAACGCTCCCGAAAAGTTAAGACCAGCATCAACACACATACTCAAATAATCTAAATAAATGGGTAAGGTTTGAATAATAGCCACATCACGTTTTCGGCGGGTATCTTTAACCCAGGCTTCTGGGATGATAAAACCGACTAACGCCAAGATAATTAATATACTAGGATCGACACTGCCCGAACTAGCTAAGGGTAATAATGCAATGGCTGGAAATACTAGAGCAAAGACCAAACATACTGAAAAATACTCTTCAGCAGTAATCGCAAAGCTCAGGCCATTTTTTTGTAGTTTTGCATCTATCTTCGCCAAATAGTTAACCGGTAAATTATTACCAATAAAATAACTTACAATTTTAACTAATGGCCACACTGGCATCATAAAAGCCGGCGGCGCATCCATATATAAACGGCGCTCGTTATCAAGCATATTGACAATAACAGCAACAAACAAAATGACACTTGTCACTGCTGCGCCTAAGCTTGCTCCTGCCGATAAGGCAATTAAATCATCTATCATTTCTATTCACCTATCAGGTATCAATGCTGGTAACTTTACGAATAAAGATATAACCAAGAATTTCCATTACCACCATAACGGCTAACACCGCCAAACCTTCTTTGGTAGTAAATAGTTTTCGCATTGCTTCTGGTTCAAGCAAACTAAGTAAGCCGGCCATAATTATCGGTAGCATAGCCATAAATAAGCCTTGCGCTCGACCTTGCGCCGTCAAACTATCGATCTTACCTTCCATCATTTTTTTACGCCGTAAAGTACGTGCCATGCTATTAATGGTTTCAACCAAGTTCCCCCCCACTTCACGACTGATTCGAATAGCCGAACTTGCCATCACAAAACTTTGAATCGGTATACGCTGCTCTAACTCTAATAAGGCATCATCCAAACTAACACCTAATCGCATCCGTTTAATCAGTAAACCAAACTCTTGATTAAGTGGTGCAGGTGATTGTTTAGTAACCGCTTCTAATGCCATGTTTAAGCTAGCACCAGACTGTAAGCTGCTTGATAACATCATAAAAGCATCTGGCAGTTGTTCTTCAAATTTATTAAGGCGTTTCTTACGTAATGAAGCCCAAACTAAACCTGGAATTAACAACACGATGCCTAATACCGTCCATGTCACTATCCAAAGTTCAAACAAATAATGAGCTAGGAATGGAATAACAATCATGGCGATAACATTGATTAAAAATAAATAGCTGACATCGGTAAAAACAAACATATCAGCCAATTGGCTGTTAGCGTTGTGCAAAAACTTTTGCTTGTATGTCCCAACACCACCTTTCATCTGTTTACCAGTCATTGCTATTAACATAGAAACAGAAATAAATACCAACATCACAATGATGGCCAATAAACCAACACCGACTAACTCTTGGATCATTGCAGCCATCCTTGTTGAGTAGATAGTTTCATGTTAGTCACCATTACGCCACAGGCTCTTGAAATATACTCATATCCACTTCCACGCCACGCTCCCTTAGTTCTTCATAGAACTTGGGTACCATGCCAGTTGCCATAAATTCGCCTTTGACTTGGCCGTCATCATCAAAACCATTTTGCTGGTATCTAAAGATATCGTTCAACTGAATAGTGCCACTTTCAATGCCGGTAATTTCACTGATATTAGTTATTTTACGAGTACCATCACCAAAGCGAGATTGCTGGATAACAATATGGACAGCAGAACCAATTTGTTCTCGTATCGCTGATACCGGTAAATCCATACCGGCCATTAATACCATCACTTCCATTCGGCGCAACATATCACGAGGTGTATTGGCATGAGCAGTAGTTAACGAGCCATCATGGCCGGTATTCATTGCCTGCAACATATCGAGTGCTTCACCACCACGACACTCACCGACAACAATGCGATCAGGTCGCATCCGTAAACAGTTCTTCACCAAGTCACGAATAGTGACTTGACCTCGCCCTTCCATATTTGCTGGTCGGGCTTCTAAAGAAACAACATGAGGCTGCACCAACTTCAACTCAGCCGCATCTTCCACCGTTACTACACGTTCAGTTATGGGTATATAGTTGGATAAAATATTTAATAACGTTGTCTTACCTGAGCCTGTACCACCAGAAACAATAATATTCTTACGTTGTTCAACACACATACGAATAAAGGTCACCATCGACTCATTCAAAGTAGCAAAGCGTATCAAATCGCGATCCGTTAGTTTCCGTTCTGAGAATTTACGAATAGTAATACATGGCCCACGTAGAGCCAGTGGTGGAATAATTGCATTTACACGAGAACCATCAGGGAGACGAGCATCCACCATGGGGGAGCTTTCATCAATACGCCGCCCTAGAGGTGAAATAATACGTTCAATTGTTGCCATAACCGCATCATTACTGGTAAATGTCACCTCACTTTTGGTTAATTTACCTGCTTTTTCAACATAAATATCATTGTAGGCATTGACCATAATTTCAGTAATATCTTCATTGGCCAATAACTCCTCTAATGCACCTAAGCCTATCGCTTCATCTAAAACAATTTTACTCAGTTTTTCTTGATCAATTTCTGCAGGTAATCGTGACGCTGCTGACGCAATAATTTCCTTAACCAAAGCGGACAACTGCTCACGTACCAACTCAGGTGTCAGCTCATCCAGTTGCATCCGTCGTAAATCCATTTGACGTAATAGTTCTTGATGAGAGAACCGTGCCCACTCCATGTACTGAGAACGTAAATCATCTTGCCCATTACTTTGCTCAGTAACAGTTGTTTCGATATTCAACTCATTTGTATCATCAACAAAGCTATCTTCGTTTGATGACTGCTCATCAACGACATCAACACTAGTGATACCAATTGTATAGTTAGCAATGCCTAAGTCATCACTCTCTTGCACCGGGCCATAACGGCCATCAATAACATCACCATTAACTGTGATGCCATAACCATTACTTAAATCTTCAACAAATACTCCTGATAATTCTTTCGTAAACTTGGCATGTCTAGGTGCAACACGCCACCCCCGAATACGTAAAATACCATCACGAGAACTACCAATTTCACAGCTATCTGCACCACAGCGAACACTGTCTACATCACGGCCTTTTTTGTCTACAATTTTAATCTCAAACACGGTATCACCTTAATCCATCAAACCAGTCGATTTATTCTCTTCAAATACTTCAACCATTCTAGCTGCACGATCGATTTCAGCTTTATTCACGCCCGCATCCAATTTATCAATAACGGTAGGCGTGATGAAAATAACCATTTCTGTTTCGCCTTTTACAAAACTCTTCGACTTAAATAATGCACCTAACACTGGAATGTCAGCTAACCATTTCACGCCATTGATACTTTCTTGCTCTTCACGGGTAATTAAACCAGAAAGCACTAAGGTTTCGCCAGGTGTTAATTTAACGTCATTGGTTGTCGCCCGTTTTTTAAATGCGGGTTGACCAGAAACTGCATTAGCTAAATCTAACTGACTAATTGCCACATCCACTTTGGCAGTTAGATTGTTATAAGTATCTAAAGTCGGCTCGATGCTTAAGATAATGCCGTAATCCTTATATTCAACGCTCGAACCATTAATTGAACTGGTCACCACTGGCACTTCCCCACCCACTGTTAAATCAGCAGTACCACCACTGCGAGCACTTAACCGTGGATTAGCTAATGTTAACGCTGAACCAGACTGTTCTAGCAAATCAATAATTGACGAGATTTCTGTCGCTATACCAAAGTATGCAGCACTGCCAGCAGCATCAGTCGCAAAGTTATCAAATGCACCATTTGATGAGTTACCACTAAAGTCAGGCGTCGCCTCACCTGCATGAGTGATATTGGTTGCCAAATTAACCTGCGGACCTAAAAAGCTAGTCTGCCAATTAATACCCAAATTTTCAGTTTGATCTTTAGCAAACTCAGTGACACGCACATCGAAGTAAATCATTTTTTCTTCGAATGCGGTGATGGCTCTTGCTAATACCAAAATGTCCGGGTAACGCTCTTTTAATAGCTCAATACGTTCTAAGTCACGAGCTTGTAAATAGCCGTCGATCACGACTTGTTGGTCAATCACACTAATTTTAATTCCTGGGATATCTTGCAAAAAGGTTTTAATTTCTAACACTTCTTTATCCGTCGTGATTGTTCTAGCTAAAACTAAAATATCAGCATAACGTTCCTTAAGAATATTAACTCGCTCGAGGTCACGTGCTTTTAATTCACCATCAACTACCACACGGCGACCTAAAGTGGTCACCTTGATGCCAGGCACATCTTTTAACAGCTCTTTAATTTCTGCCGATTCACGCCAGCCGTTACTGGTCACAATCACCACCGATAAACGCTCACGATGACCATCAGCAAACCACACTTGCATATTGGTTTCACCCTCAGCATCAGCATTAAGCACAATCTCACCATTTTTTAATAAGGTTGTACTGAGAAGATCGGTTTTACCAACAGAGATACGCTCAACATTTTCGGCCTTAATCACTTTCGACTCACCAACATACAATGTCATGCTGTTAGCCAGTACCCGTTTAGACTTTGCCTCCACAGCGGACAGGCTAAACAGGCATGCCATGAGCAAGAATAAAAATGTCGATTTAAAGGTTAGTTGCTTCATAAATTTACTTCTTAAGTTTATTTTTAATGAATTAGGTCTAAGTAATACGTTTAAAGTATCAATTACTCTTTACGTACTTTAATAACCGGTACGATGCCATCTTCAGCTGTACCGCCAGAAATGAAATCAACATAATCACTGCTTCCATTGATACCCGCTATTGTTTCATCACCAGTCTGCTCAGTAGCAATTAATGAACCAGAGTTACCCGTCACTACAGTTTCTACTGTGCCTAGTGATTCGCCATCTAATCCGACTACTGAACCATCATCGTTAACTTGGCCTACAACCTTGCCATTGATATCGATCACTTGGCCATTTACCACCCGACCAACAATGTTGCCATTAGCATCACGTACTACTTCAGATATGGAACCAACAACTTCACCGTTATCATCCAGCATCACCGTTTCAGCGGTTCCTAACTGCTCACCATTAAGGCCCACAGCATTACCAGATTCGTCAACAGTGCCAATCACATTACCGTGCTCATCGATTAATTGACCATTAACCACTTTACCGATGATATTGCCGTTAGCATCTCGAACCACCTCTGTTTCTGCTGCTAAAACATTGCCCGAACTATCAACAATGACAGACTCGACGGTACCTAAACTCTTGCCATCAAGACCTTGTACTTGGCCTGATGCAGTGACTTTACCGATAACATTACCATTCGCATCAACAACCTGCCCGTCTACAACTTTACCGATGATATTACCGTTGGCATCACGAACCACTTGCGCAGTATGGGTAGCATCTTTAGCAGCCGCGGCCTCTGAGCCGGTTAAGTCAACTTCATTGCCATTAACATCGAGGCTGACATTTTTCTCGACGGTGCCTATCACTCCTCCTGATAAGCTAACTGCTTGACCATCTTTGACTTCACCCACAATATTGCCAAACTCATCAATAATTTTGCCATCTACAACTTTACCAATAATGTTGCCATTAGCATCACGAACCACATCGACTACTTCAGCTACATTCAATAAAGGATCGTCAACATCCACATCATTAACAATTTGACCTAGCGCTTTACCATCAAGTCCGACCGCTTTGCCATTAACTATCTTGCCAACAATATTGCCATTTTCGTCAACAATATTGTCTCCGACGATCATGCCAACAGCTTTGCCATCTGCACCTAAAACTAAGTCTACTTTTTCAGGTTCATCTTTTTCCAGCAACAATTCAACGCCAAGGTATTTAAATCCTGCCTCGCTGGTATCATCAGGGTGACGTAACACCGCAAACATATCACCGACACCTTCAGCTAACTCAACACGAGCAACTTGCTTAGGTGTTAAATTCAAACTGATTACCGTGAACTCCATATTAAAGCCGTCAGCCGACTTCTTATTTGAACTACGTTCATATTTTCGGCCATAAAGATCTTCTTTACCCGCTGCCAATACTTCTACATTTTCTAGAATCGGCATAATGATATCTTCCGGTAATGGCTCTGAACCACTGACCCGGACATTAGAATCTAAACCTAAAGCAGATAATGTGAAGTCACCCATCAAATCAATATGATCACCAGGCCGTAATAAACCATCGAATGAATCTATTTTATTCACTTTAACGCTACGAGCACGACGACCTAGCTCTATCGTTTCCGAGAAAGTTTTGGCTGATTTACCAGTAACCGCCTCCCAAGTGATCGGCTTAGCTTTTTCTAACGACATTAGAATGGTTCTATTAACCAACTTTTTAAAATCTTTTGCCATCACCGCATTTGAAGGTAAAAACTCTCTAGGTATTTTCCTTGAAGCAACAGATTGGGCGGTAATCACACTGCCTTTTTTTAAGTTCTGTTTTGGCACAACCACAGCAACCATTTCTTGTTGAACTGGTTTACTGGCTTTTTTATATTTTGTTTCAATTTGCTTCAAATAAAACACGGTCAATGCTGCAGCTGCAATACCACAGACCACGGCAATGATGGTTAATTTAACACCCGATTGTTGCTTCATACTTTCATTCCTACATTCATTATAATTTTGTTATTAAGGTTCGGATAAAACTCGTGAGCTTGGACAGTTATTTGACTCCGTTGGAACGCCATAAAGTGCTGTCTGCTCTATATAATCAAATTGGTCCATCTCGCCCAGGTTTCGGTCATCATCATTAAATAAGGCTAACCGGTCAGCGTAAACATCATCATCATCTTGATCTGTATCCACATCGCCATCCCAGTTATTAACCATAACTGAACAAATACCTAAATCATCCCAATAGATAACTTCACCTGATGATGTCAATGGAGTTGCACTGACATCTGCTGCAAAAACAGAGGCATAATACTCGCCATCAATTACTCGTCCCGGCTGTTCTACACCATCATTTACCACTTTAAAGGAAGCTTTAGTACACAAACTACCGATATCCATTTCACCTCGGTTCAGGCTGTTAAAGACTTTGCCCGTCGCCTTGCTGACATAGCCCCAACTATGAACGGCACCAATACAATTAGTAATAGCACGAATATGCAAAACATTGCCCTCTTCATCAACTACTTCAGTATTAAGGCTTACCCCGGTGACGGAACCATCATTTAATTCAATCGTATTAGTATCGGCATCATAGACACCGACCACATTGCCATTGTTATCCGTTACTGTGCCATCGGCAGCCAAGTAACCATAAGTAATAAATTGATTAGTCGTGCTGACCGTCGTTACTTCAGCTAAACCATCAGGATTAAGCTGTGAATTCATGCCGCCGCCAGACTCAGAACCGCCGCCATCACTGCCACCACCACTATCGCCACCACCGTCCTCACTATCATCATCGAAGTCGCCGTTTTCAAACTCACCGTATTGTTGTATCGCTGATATTGAACTGGAATAGCCATCATAGTTGTCATGCATTACTGTCAGTAATTTTCCCAGACAGTTCTCATGACCATCACACTCAGCATTCGCCCCCCAAAACAAGGCGCTGATCAACGCTGCACAGACAATGGCATACTCGACCATTGATTGTCCGTACTGCTTATGCATTATTTGACCGTCTCTTCATTGATTAGTATCTGTGTGGTACCGTCACCAGCAGGAATAAGAACGATATTGCTGACATTTAAACCATTGCGAAAAACTAATACTTTAGCACCGTCTTCACTAAAATCACGGTCACTTACCCAGCCCTTATTGACCATTTCAGATTGATAAAATGAAGCGACTTCACTGACACTATCACTGCTCGCTAACATAGTAATGCGACCGAGTTTAGGCCCATCATTTGTTGTCAAGTCTGAAACCACTATTGCATCACTCGGGGCAATAACATCACCGCCCAAAGGCTCGGTTGAAGCAATCGTAGGAGGGTTACTAATAATCAATCGGCCATGGCTATCGGAATCAGTTTGTGGTGTCACTTGCACGGTCATCATGCAATCATCTGTCATCGTTGTAATCTGATGCCAGATTCCAAAAGCAGTGTCGTCATAACGCTTATCCCAGCGTTTGTGATAATGATTAACGACACTTTGATAACTTACATCGGCATAAAAACTACGTACCATCATTGGTCGGTTATTATAATTAGCATCATCCATTACTGACTGCACTTGCATTTCATCCATCACCGGAAAGTCATCAAAGTCACAGTTGGCCTGTGCAAGACTAGACAGACCCAGTAATAACAGGCTCAAAAATCGTTGTTTATTAATCATCGTAATAACAAAATCCATCATCACAGCTTACCTCTAACGGCTCGCCATCTTCAGCAGGCATCGGCTCAATCCCCACAGCACCAAACTCTAAACTACCAATTGCACCATCTAAAAGGCTGGCAACCTCAATCACAGCATCAAATAAGTCATTATCAAACATAGTCGACGGTACAAAATCATCCGATCGTTGCTGATAATGCTCTAAACTTTGCGTATTCCAACCATCAGCTAAAATGGCTGAACGCGCGACTAAACGGCCATCCCAGTTTTGAAAAAGTGCATCTTCAATTCCTGAGCCCCAGTCACCATTGGCCTCTTTATCCCACACGCCTACGCCACCACCATGACTATTGCCGACAGCTAATTGTGTTGTTAATACTGGACTAAAGTAATTTCTTCTTTCTTGGCCAAAGGTAAGAAAATCATCGTTGTCACCACCTAAAGCACCAAGCATGAAATTAATAGGACTAGCGATTGTTTCCATACCGGCATCAATTACATCTATCACACCATATGCAACACTTGGCGTATTTTGAGCATCTAACGAGGTATTCTTACCCGTTTCAGGATCTTCGCCATCACTTAAGGTGGTACCGCCATACATCGTATTTTTACTTTGCATATAAGTCCAAATTGGGCTGGTATCCCCGGCCACACCATCAATATCATCAATACTAATAGGTTTTAACGTACCTGTACCACTGCCATAAAAAAAACGATTTTCAACACTGTTCATCAGTTCATCATCATCACGGGTAGCCACGCTTTCCCAATACTCAGCACTGATCTCACTTTCATCAGGCGTATCGCCTTGATCAAACCAAACTGTACGTTCCCAAGCCACATAACGTGATGCCTGTTGGTTTTGAAACTGCAAGTCCATTAACTTTCCAAACATCGGCACAATGACAAACAAACCTAAAAAAACGTAAGCTACTGACACTACAAACTCAGTCATTGCTTGGCCTGACTGGCTAATTAAAGGTTTTTTCATTTCAATAATCATGGCATGAAGTCCTCTAATTGATCCATCACTGCATCAATAGCGACATCTTTAACTTCTGTTGCCGCATCTTGTATTGGCGGTTCTATAACGGAATCAAAAGGTGCATCCACTTGTGATACTAAGTAATCAACACCAGAATCAACTAAGCGATCTCCGACCTCATTCAACATCCATTCGACTAAATCAGTAGCACTGCCACTGATACCATCAAAAATCGCTTCCCAGTCAATCTCACCAGAAGCAATTAAAATAGCGACTGGACTCGGCTCACGTAGGCGGGCATCCCAAAACGGACTAAATAAACTGGCAGGTTCACTACTACCATCAGCATTAGATTGCATCGCATTACTAAAGTAAGTTTCAGCCGAACTAATCGTCATCATCGGCCTTTCATCAGCCCAAATCACTTGCTGATAATCAGCTGCAAAATCATCACCTTGTGCTCGTGAGTGTGTTTCGACATCAAAACGAGTGTACGAAATATCTGTACCATCCCAATCCGAACTATCACCGGTACTGATATTAAAGGTATCTGAATCAGTCGTTTCTACATCATCTAAACTTTTAGCCACAGCAATCGTAAATTCATAACTACGAGCCGATGTTTGAAATGACTCACCTAACGAAAAGAAAGCTGGAGGAGCACCATAACTATCAGTGACATCCGTTGGTTTAACTCCATACATTCCAGGTGCTAATGTCGGTGATGCCTGCCCCCACAATAGGTCGGTTGCATGGAATAGATCAAAGGCCCCGCTATTACGAACATCATCATCATCCCCACCATACATGCCGGGATCAGACATGCCGGGCAGCCCCCAATCTGATAATACTTTTTTACTATTGGTGAGATCACTGACTACTTGATGGGTTGCCCCAGCCAGAGGCAGTCCTATTGGTATCGTAAAATCAACATCAAGTAAGGTCCAATTTTCACAACCAATAATAGGTAGACACAACTCAATGTTTACAAATAAACCTATGTCTATCTCCACACCAAAGGAAGCAACATCAATAGATGCCCAACCAAGCTTTTCAATGTCACCATCACTTTGCAGCGAGTCATGGGCAAGGTAGGCAGTACCACCATCATTTTTAATACCACTCCACACCCCAAGATCCAGCTCAATCCTTAAGGTCACGATTCCTAAAGGAAGCGTTAATGGGATATTAAGATTAAAGCCGCCACCAAAATCCCAATGCCGATCTTTAGTAAAGGCTTCACGATTACGGTTAACAATCGCTGCATAGCGTTGATAAGATTCCACCGCATTTGTTTCATCGCCACTACCTGAAGCAACTCGTGGTGAATTATCATTGATCATCGTTTCAAAGCTGCCGACGTCACTACCGGCAAAATCCATCAATAAATTATCAACATCGGCATTGCCAGTATCAGTGCCGGCCATCGCATCTTTAAGATCACTTATATCGAAATAGTCACCAAAATAAGTCAGCAGTACATTTTGTGTGAAGAAATACCAGCCAACCACCGGTATATAAAGTTCTGGTTCAGCAGGATCAAATTCATAATCCTCAAGCACGTTGAGGTTCATTTCCACTTGTGCTTCTAGGGTTGATAACGCAAAAACTTTTTGGAATAAACCTAAGGCACCATTAAAGTAGGAAATGACCGTTGGCCATTTTTTCACCATTACATTAGTGGGCGCTTCTACTGCAGTCCCCATCAATACCCAAGGCGTTGTAATCGCATTAAGCACTTGAGCCATCGTTACTGGTGAAGGTGGAGCAATTGGGACTTGATAAGCTGGAAAGTTGGTGAATGAACTGATTTGTTTGTAATGTTTTGCCCATGATAACAAGGCAACCATTTGGCCAATCGAGACTTCATTAGCGACCATGGCTCGATTGGTATAGGCAGCGAAATTTTGATTTCTAGCTGCTAACTTAGCTTGTGAATAAACAGCCGCATCGGCTGCGTTTTCAATTTGAACACGGTTTTTAACCAATTGACCTTGGTTATAAAGCACCAATAACGTCATGATGCTGACCGCTAAAAAAAGCAAGCCAAATAACATGGCTTGCCCTTTTTGCTTTTGAATCTGTTTATTTTTACTGTTCATGGCAGTAAATTTTTACAACAACGAAAAAGTTAAATATTATTCGTCTTGCTGGAAGTCAGTTAAAGTATAATCAGCTGCAGCTTCAGCGTTAGCATTACCTGCACCGGCTGCACCGGCTGCAATACCATCACCACCACCCAATTCAGCAGCCATATCACCGACTTGACCACGAACTGTATCACCAAAGATGTTGTAAACAGCGATCGCTGAGATAGCAATCAACGCCACAATAATGATGTACTCTGTCATGCCCTGCCCGAGTTGTTTTAAACGTCTAGATTTCATTTTTTTGTCCCCTATCAAAAAGAGTTATATTACACTTCATTACAATTACAATGCGAGTAATCCATCACCCTTTTTGTCACTACACCACTAAAGCGTCACTGCTTTTTTATTAATAGTTATAATTTTTATCCGTCCATAGTAGTCTATACCACGCATAAGTTATATTAACTTTAGTTAGTTTTTGACCTTTATTTACACAAATTTTACGGTATCACCTTTTGAAGATTTTACTCGCGGATGACCATGGCCTGTTTCGAGATAGCATGGCTGTTTGGATAAAACACTATAACGATCAAGCGAATATCAGCTTTGCTGCTGATTTCACATCCATTATAGATTTATTAAATCAACAACAAAAGTTTGACTTAATATTACTCGATTTAACCATGCCTGGAATGTCTGGAATCACCAGTATTAACACTGTTAAGCAGCAATCGCCGGAAACGCCGATATTAATTGTCTCTGCCAATGATGATCCTCAGACTATTAATGCTTGCTTACAAAATGGTGCTGCAGGTTATGTCACTAAAGCCAGTGAAGGCACTGAAATACTCAAAGCACTCAACATGGTTATACAAGGTAAAACTTACCAAACTAAAGCGCTTGCAGACAAAGTTGAGGATCCGATTTTAGCCTCACTATCAGACAAACAACTGCAATTACTTACTTATCTTGGCCAAGGAATAACTAATAAAGAAATTGCCCGTCAAATGGAATTCTCGGAAGGCACCATTAAACAATATGTTAGCCAGCTATTATCCAAGTTAGAGGTTGATAACCGCACTCAAGCTGCAAATAAGGCTAGATCAATGCTTGCTTTGTAACGCTTAACTGACTAACTGTTTAACTATGGCCTTTAAGTCATTGCTTGCAACTGGTTTTAATATTAACTGGCAGTCATTGCGAGCCACTTCATCATTGATCGTTTGTGAAGAATCACCGGTCACAATTAATACCGGTAGTGTTTGCTTATAAAACTGACGAACGGTTGTAATCACCTCAATACCAGTGACATTATTTCGTAAACGATAATCAGAAATAATTAAATCTGGACTTGGGTAATTATCTGTTTGAATCATTGTCATTAATTCCTGTTCGTCAGCGGCCATCAAGACTTCACACTGCCACGAACGAAGTAATGCTTTCAGCGAATCTCTAACGGCATATTCATCATCAATCACCATAATAAACTTGCCCACCAAATCAACTTGTTCGACATTTTCTATGGCTGAGAAATCTTCTAACTCTATTTCGGAGGTAGCTAATGACAAGCTAAATTGAGTACCTCGACCTAGTTTACTATCCACACTGAGCGGGATATTCAGTAAACTTGATAATCGCTTAACTATTGCTAAACCCAGTCCCAAGCCCTTCGTTCGGTCACGCTCAGGGTTATTAAGTTGATAGAACTCAGAAAAAATATTTGATAACTCATCTTCGGCAATGCCTATGCCATCATCGATGATCTTTATTTTAGCTACGCCAGCTTGTTTTGCTAATGAAATAGTCACCTTACAATCTTGATTATGTTTAATCGCGTTGGAAATCAAGTTTCGTAACATGCGTGCCAGCAACACAGGATCGGTATAGACCGTTAATTCAGCAATACTACTTTTTATTTCAATGTTTCGTTCAGCTGCTTGCTGTTCATACTCATGACAAATAGACAGTAACAGTCCCGACAAAGAGCATTGCTTATTGTGAACATCGACCTCAGCGGAATCCAGTCTCGACATATCCATTAGAGCATTAAGTAAATCACTTAAGGCATGACTTGAAGCCCGCATTTTATTTAATAATTCAAGGTGCTCATCATCAGATATTTTTACTGTTAATGCCCCCAAATATAAATCTAAAGCATGTAATGGTTGGCGTAAGTCATGACTAGTCGCTGCCAAAAATCTCGATTTATCTATATTAGCTTTCTCCGCTAACTCTTTCTGTTTTTTAAAGTTTTCAAGTAAATCTACATTTTCAAAGCGAAGCTTAATCGTTTCAATTACATTGCGATTAACTAATAAAGAAAATCCCAACATGGCAACTAAAAATATAGTGACTAATATTCCAGATAGGAAAAATTCAAAACTTGATTGGCTATAACAAAATATTGCTAGTGGAAATAATGTCGGGATTGAAAACGCATAATAATTAGCAAGGTAAGTTGAAAGTGGCACTAAGCTGCCAGCAGCCATCCCAGTCAAGATCAGGGTAATTAATAAAGCATCAATATTTAATATCGGCGAGATAATAAAGAGTAAACATATACCCCATAAAACACCTGATATAAAAGAGGCAATGACTGATTTAAATAACCAACGTCTAGGTTCATTTTCAGCTGCTTGCCTATTAAAGCGCTTAACCATCATTAATCTAACAATAGTTAATGCAATAACCGCAGTCGACCACAGCATTAATAACCCTGATGACACTTTATCCCAGTAATAACTATCAATTAACAACATTAACAATATCGTCACCACTAAGAATATTGGTGACTGTCGATAAATGATCTGACATTGCTCAGTTTCTATAGCATTAATTGTAATCATCGTTTCCCTTTCTGATTATTTCCTCTGCCTAACTATAAAACTAACGTCCTGATATTTTACCTTACTCGTTGCATCAAATAATAACCTATGCCCGCAAATACTAGCGGTGGAAATGCTGCAGTTAACCAAGGTAATACGCCAAAGACTAAACCAATATGCTGGAAGCTTTGATTAAATAAATGAAAGCCGATGCCAATTAAAGCACCGGCTAAAATACGGCCACCGATTGGCGTTGAACGTAATGGTCCAAAGATAAAAGGTACTGCTAAAAATACCATTACCGCAGAGCTAATAGGCATCATCACTTTCATCCAAAATGCCAGTTGATACCGCTCAACTGCTTGGTGGTTTTGTTTTAAGAAAGCTACATATTCTAATAAACCCCAAACAGGTAAGAACTCAGGCGGTACCACTACGACATTAACCATGCCGGGGTTGAGCTGAGATTTCCACCGAGCATGTTCTACTGAACGAATTCGCACCCCTTGCTCATCTATAGTGCTTTGCACAACATTAGACAGGGTCCAACTGTCTTCATCATATTCAGCCACTTCAGCTTTAGTAATGATGCGTAAGCGATTGTCAGGATCAAATTCATAAATCGAAATATCAGAAAAACGTCCATCCGGTAAAATTTGTCGAATATGGTTGAAGTGCAAGCCATCTCGCGTCCAAAAACCGTGATCAGATCGCGAACCTATGGTTCCTGTTTGAGCAACAGATTGCATTTGTCGTGCTTTTTGCTCAGCAGGTGGGCGTATTACTTCACCAACGATAACCGCGACAAACATCAAACATACCGCCACGATCATCACTGCTTTATTAATCTGTTGCACTGACATGCCAGCTGCACGCATCGCCACCAATTCACTTTGGCTGGCAAGGTTACCTAAACCCAATACACTACCTAACAAGGCAGCTATCGGTAATAACTCATAAATACGTTTTGGCATCGACAAAGCGATAAATGAAGCGATATCACCTATTTGATATTGGCCTTTTCCTAAATCATCTAACTCGGTGATGAAGTCCATAAAGGTATAAATACCGAGCAATATAAATAAAACTAATGCAGTGCTAGTTAAAATCGTTGTCGCAATATAGCGTTGCAATACCGTAGTCATGATGCCTGCCTCGTTTTTTGATACTGCAGCCATTGATAACGTAATTTGTGTCGGTTAATCACTACTAATAAAATGGCTACCATTAATACATGCACCCAAATTGCACCAAACCATGGCGCTACAACACCTTTAGTCACCCAAGCCCGAGTCACACCCAATAGATTGCTATATATAATGTAGACCAAGATGGCAGGAAAGAAGCCGGCATAGCGGCCTTTACGTGGTCCTGCATTGGCTAGATTAATCGCGATCAAACATAACACCACTGTCATAATTACCGCTGAAAAACGCCATTGGAGCTCGGCGAGATCTTTATTGTTACCACGTTGCCATAACATGCTAGTTGGTAAAGCCTTATGCCGTTCTCGGGCTTTTTTCTGCTCGCCCTTTTCAACCAAAATACTATGTGAAGCATATTCAGCAATGGTAAAGTCTTGCTGCCCCGCTTGGCCTTCATAACGATAGCCGTCTTCTAGTACTAAGTATTTGTTACCCGTTTCACTATCAATTTCAAAAAAGCCATGTTTGGCCCGGAAAATCAGCGGTTTGTCTTCTCGATGGATTTCGATAAAGACATTATCCATACCCTGCTTATTTTCACTTAAACCTTCCGAGTAAAACGTCCATTCACCATCACGACTTTCTTTAAAACTACCGGCAACAAGACCGCTAGTATCCGCAGTCAACTTTGCTTGCTGCTCAAGTTCATAGCGACCAGATAAGACATTGGGCACGATAAGTAACGATAAAACCGCCACAATCAATGCAATTGAACCTGAAAATAAGGTGACATTGCGTATCAATCGTTGTGCCGGAATTCCACATGCCGCAATGACCGTAAGTTCATTATCAGAACTCATTCGGCCCAAGGCTAACATTACCGCTAAAAATGCGCCTATCGGCAACAGTAACGACAATGCACCTAAGGAGCTATAGCCCAATAAGGTAAAAATAACCTCACCCGGTAAATTGCCTACTGCCGCTTGTGCTAAATAACGTGCAAAGCGAGTAGCAATAAAGATTAACCATAAAACACTGACCACTGCCAATAAGTTCAAGATGAACTCACGTAGCAAATAACGGTCTAGTACCGACAGGTAAGAATGAAAAAATTGACGAAGAACGGGCATTATTTAATGGTCTTAGTTAAAATAGGCGGCTAATTAGACGCTGTTCATTGTTGCAGTCTAAATCATCTAGTCTCATAGGAGAAATTATGCAGTATTTTGTCACAACTGAAGCTCTGGCAACACATAAAACTGATTGCCTTGTAGTAGCCGTATTTGAACAAGGACAATTAAGTGCAAGTGCACAAGCGATTAATGAGCTTGGTAACGATGTAATTAGCCGCATTATTGACCGTGGTGACATGTCAGGCAAAGCTGGCCAAACATTTATGTTGCATGATGTTGAAGGCATCGCAAGTACCCGAGTATTACTTGTTGGCTGTGGCAAACAAGATAAAGTGACTGAAAACAGCTTCAACACTGCAAGCTCTGCGATGGCTAAAGCGCTTAATGATTCAGGTGCAAGCTCTGCGACTAGCTGCTTGGCTGAAGTAACAGTTAATGACAAATCTGCCAGTTGGACTGTCCGTCAAACGGTTATCAATACTGAAACAGCCTTATACAAATATTCATTGGCTACCAGTGAACCAAAACCAACTGAAAACCCATTAGAAAAATTGGGGTTTAATGCAAATGCTGCTACCAACGATGAATTTGCAGTTGCCGCTAAAACAGGTCAAGCCATTGGTAATGGTATGAACCTGGCTCGTGAGTTAGGCAATTTCCCAGGTAATATCTGCACACCAACCTACCTTGCAGAGCAAGCGATTGCAATTGGTCAACGCTTTGATAGTGTTGAAACAACCATTCTAGAAGAAGAAGAAATGGCTGAACTGGGCATGGGCTCATTCTTGTCGGTATCACGTGGTAGCCGCCAACCAGCAAAATTGATCACTATGAACTACCAAGGTGCTGGTGATGACAAACCCGTTGTTTTAGTTGGTAAAGGTTTGACCTTTGACGCCGGTGGTATTTCATTAAAATCCTCACAAGGCATGGATGAAATGAAATACGACATGTGTGGTTCTGCTAGCGTATTTGGCACTATCACCGCTATTGCTGAATTGAACTTACCTATTAACGTTGTCGGCGTAGTACCTAGTTCTGAAAACATGCCGGATGGCGATGCTAATAAGCCAGGCGATGTAGTGACAAGCATGGCTGGCAAAACTATCGAAATTTTAAACACCGATGCTGAAGGTCGTTTGATCTTATGTGATGCTCTTACTTACAGCGAACGTTTTGATCCAGCTGTAGTCGTTGATATTGCAACCTTAACCGGTGCGATCATTGTTGCATTAGGTAGCCACACCACTGGTGTATTCTCAAACAATCAAGACTTGGCTGATGCATTATTACAAGCAGGTACAGACAGTCATGATCGTGGCTGGCAGTTACCGATTTGGGATGATTACCAACCACAATTAGATAGTAACTTTGCTGATATTGCTAATATCGGTGGTAAAGAAGCTGGCAGTGTTACCGCAGCATGTTTCCTGTCTCGTTTCACTGAGAAATTTGATTGGGCACATTTAGATATTGCTGGTACCGCTTGGAACAGTGGCAAAGCAAAAGGTGCCACAGGTCGCCCAGTGCCAATGCTAGTTCAATTCCTATTAAATCGTATCGAAGCTAATAGCTAAGTCAGTTCATGACTCGTATTAGTTTTTACGTACTTAAAGGTCAGCAAGAAAATGAGCGGCAGGTATTTGCCTGTCGCTTAGCTGAAAAAGCCTATAAGTTAGGTAAGCACGTTTATATTCATACTCAAAATTCTCAGCAAAGCGAAATAATAAACCAAACTTTATGGTCATTTCGCGCTGATAGTTTTGTGCCGCATCAACTCAACGATGGTCAAGAGTCTGATGGTTGTCCGGTATTAATTGGTCATGATGTTAAACCGCCACGATTAATGGATTTGCTCATCAACCTCGATGCTACTCAACCGTTATTTTTTAGCCAGTTTGAACGCATGGCCGAATTGATCAACGACGATGAAGACATCAAGCTGGCAGGCCGAGAGCGTTTTCAGTTTTACCGACAGCGTGGCTATGATTTAGAAACATTCCGTATCTAATATTAATGCTGCTAACTCGCGTATAATTCCCTTTTTACTCACTTATAAAACCATAGAGAAACATGGAAAAGACATATAGCCCCGACCAAATCGAACAACACTGGTATAAAACATGGGAAGACAACGGCGAATTTAAGCCCACAGGTGAAGGCACTCCTTACGCTATCATGTTGCCACCACCCAATGTCACGGGCAGTCTGCACATGGGTCATGGTTTTAACAATACCATCATGGATACCTTAACCCGTTACCATCGGATGAAAGGTGATAATACCTTATGGCAACCCGGTACTGATCACGCGGGTATCGCTACTCAGATGGTAGTTGAACGCCAATTAAACGCTGAAGGTAAGACACGTCATGACTTGGGTCGTGAAAAATTTATTGACCGTATTTGGGACTGGAAAGAAGAATCTGGTAACAACATTACCCGTCAATTACGTCGTCTAGGTTCATCATTAGATTGGTCTCGTGACCGTTTCACTATGGATGAAGACTTATCTAAAGCAGTCAAACATGTGTTTGTTGAATTACACAAAGAAGGTTTGATATATCGCGGTAAACGTTTAGTTAACTGGGATCCGGTTCTACATACAGCCGTTTCTGATTTAGAAGTATTATCAGAAGAAGAAGCTGGTCACTTATGGCACTTTAAATACCCATTAACAGACGGTTCTGGTCATTTAGTGGTTGCCACTACTCGTCCTGAAACAATGTTAGGTGACAGTGCCGTTGCTGTTCATCCAGAAGATGAACGCTACCAACACTTAATTGGCAAAACAATTACCTTGCCATTAGTGGGTCGTGAAATTCCAATTATCGCTGATGATTATGTCGACCAAGAGTTTGGTACTGGTTGTGTAAAAATCACCCCTGCTCATGACTTTAATGATGCCGAGATGGGTCAACGTCATGACTTAGAAAAAATTAATATCTTAACCATTGATGCTGCTATTAATGACAACGCACCAGAAAAATACCGTGGTTTAGATCGTTATAAAGCGCGTAAAGTCATCGTGCAAGATTTCGATGATCTAGGCTTATTAGATAGCATCAAAGATCACACATTAATGGTGCCTCGTGGTGATCGTAGTGGCGCGGTGATCGAACCCTACTTAACAGACCAATGGTATGTTAAAGCCGATGCATTAGCTGAGCCAGCAGTTAAAGCCGTGCAAGAAGGCAAGATTAAGTTTGTACCGGGTAACTGGGATAAAACCTTCTATAACTGGATGGATGGTATTCAAGATTGGTGTATCTCTCGTCAAATCTGGTGGGGCCACCGTATCCCAGCTTGGTATGACGATGAAGGCAATGTTTATGTTGCTAATGATGAAGCAACCGTACGTGCTGAAAACAATATAGCTGACGACGTAAACCTTAGACAAGATGACGATGTATTAGATACCTGGTTCTCGTCTGCACTATGGCCATTTTCAACTCAAGGTTGGCCTGAAAATACCGATGCTGTTAATACATGGTATCCAGGTTCAGTTCTAGTGACAGGATTCGACATTATCTTCTTCTGGGTAGCCAGAATGATGATGATGGGCTTGAAATTTATGGACGATGTGCCATTTAAAGAAGTCTATATCCACGGTTTAGTTCGTGATTCTCAAGGTCATAAGATGTCAAAATCGAAAGGAAATGTATTAGATCCTATCGATATTATTGATGGCATTGATTTAGAGTCATTAGTTAAAAAACGTACTACTGGCTTAATGAATCCTAAAGCAGCACCTAAAATCGAAAAAGCTACTCGTAAAGAATTTCCAGATGGTATTGAATCGCACGGTACTGATGCTTTACGTTTCACCTTTGCTTCACTAGCGTCGACTGGCCGCGATATCAACTTTGATATGAATCGCATCGGTGGTTACCGTAACTTCTGTAACAAGTTATGGAATGCTGCTCGTTATGTATTAATGAATACTGAAGATCAAGATACCGGTATTGATAATGATGATGTGGAATTAAGCTTAGCTGACCGTTGGATTATTTCTAAGTTACAAACCACAGAACAACAAGTCACTGCCGCTATTGATGGTTACCGTTTTGACCATGCAGCCCAAGGTATTTATGAGTTTATTTGGGATAACTACTGTAGTTGGTACTTAGAGCTATCTAAACCAGTTTTAACCAGTGATAGTTCTTCTGAGGCAGCTAAACGGGGTACTCGTCGTACCTTAGTTCGCGTATTAGAAGCGACCTTACGAATGACCCACCCGTTCATGCCTTTTATCACCGAAGAAATCTGGCAAACTGTTGCACCGTTGGCTGGCCGAATTGATTTAAATAGGTCTGGCGACAGTATTATGAACCAAGCGTATCCAATCGCTGATCAAAGTAAAGTCGATGCTGATGCCGTAGCTGAAATGGAATGGGTAATGGACTTCATTACCGGTGTTCGTTCAATTCGTTCACAAATGAACATTCCGCCGAAGAAACAATTGCCAGTTATCTTGAAAGACAGTCAGCAACAAGATATTGATCGCGTAGCAAATAACAGTGAGTTTTTAAGCCGCTTAGCCAACCTAGAAAATATCAGCTTACTCGAAGGCGAAGCTCCGGCAGCAGCAACAGCCTTGGTCGGCAAAATGGAAATATTAATTCCACTAGAAGGCTTGATTGATAAAGGTGCTGAGATTCAACGCCTAGATAAAGAAATTACTAAATTAGAAAAAGTGATCAAGCAATCATCAGGTAAGTTAAATAATGAAAATTACGTAGCAAAAGCGCCGGCTGAAGTCGTGCAAAAAGAACGTGATAAATTAACTGAAATGGAACAATCTTTGTCTCAGTTAAAACAACAACGTGAGTCTTTAGCTTAAGCAAAAGCCAATACTTTGGATATATGGGGTAGATTTAATCAACGTTAAATCTATCCCTTTTTTTAAGGAAAGAAAATGAAAGGTAGTCAAAAAATAATCGATGTTCTTAATACATTGTTAGCCGGTGAGTTAACTGCAATGGATCAATATTTCATCCATTCACGTATGTATGAAGACTTTGGTTTAAGTAAACTAGAAGAACGTATCGCTCACGAAATGCAAGATGAAACCGATCATGCAGATCAGATGATCAAACGTATTTTGTTTTTAGAAGGGCTTCCAAACCTAACCGTTCGTGAACCAATCAACATCGGTCGCACTGTACCTGAGATGCTACAAAAAGATCTCGACCTTGAATACTCAGTTGTTAAAGCACTTAAAGCAGCGATAGCACTCTGTGAACAAGAACAAGACTACGAAACTCGGGTTATGTTAGTTAAACAACTAGAAGACACCGAACTTGACCACACTTACTGGTTAGAGCAGCAACTCGGCTTAATCGACAAAATGGGTTTAGAAAACTACACACAAGCAATGATGTAAGCTCATTTTACAGCTGCACAAAAAAGCCCGTTAGCATTACTGCTAACGGGCTTTTTTATTAACTATCATTAATTTTCAGAGAGTCTCTGGATACTCACTCATAACTTTAGAAAGTTTACTTTGTTGCTCACGTGTTGCTAGGATACTCTGTGACTCTCTAAATTCTTTAGCTTCTGCAGTTTCAATAAACTCAGCTTTAGGGTTTATTTTCAGAACTTCCTTTTCAATATCTTGCAAATTTACTGCAAAAAACTCTTTTCTATTATTAACAAGGTTAAGTCTTTTTCCTTCAAACTTTTTATGTAAAGCATTTTCTAATGCTGGCGCATCTTCTGTATGAATCATTGCGTGTACATCAAAAGTAAAAGGAACACTTGCATCACCTAACTCTTTAACTCTATCTAATGGTTCTAATCTTCTAGTCATCCCTATTTTATATATGTCATCTCCAAATGAACCTATATTTGAAATAACATAAATGTGTCCAGTCTTAGTTTGCTGTGCCATCGATTTAGCTCGTTCACTTAATTGATGAGCACTCTCTAATTCATCACTTAATTGTGAAATTTTTTCATTCAATAGCTCTAGTTCTTTACCCGCTGCCTGTTCAGCTTCCAACCTTGCCGCTTCCAGCATTTTTTTATATTTTTCTTCTTCTTTTATTGCTTTGGATAACTCTTTTTCTAACTTAGCTTCTTCACGAATTTGACGTTTTATTTCTAACTGCTCTTCTTTTTCTTGCTGTTTTTTTTCTGAATACTCATAAGCTAAACGTAGCTCATCTAACTTTAAATTAAGATAATCATCGGAGATAACTATTGCAGTAGATTGATTTAGCTTATTTATTGACTCGAATGCTTTCTCTAACCTTGCCTCCATTCTAGTCACATTATTCCAACGAACATTTGAAATAGCAGCCTCACACTCATTATTAAAAGCTCTAGCAGTAAGTTTTATTCCACGATTAGTCATCGCTTTACCTTTTGCTCGACTCCCTTCAACTTTCCACTCTGCGGCACAAGAAATAGCAATTTGAGATCTCACCATATCTTTCTGTTGTTGCTTAATTTTTATAATTTCACTCTTGTATTGATGTGATGTGTCGAAATCAAAATGTGATTTATAAAAACCAAGTTCAATTAATTCAATATCTTCATCATAAGTGGAAACATCTCTTCTTAGCTGATCAAAAATCACCCTTTTCTCTTTGTAATCCTGTTTCATCTCAGAAATTTTCTTTTGCATAGAAACCTTTTCATGATGAAACTTTTTTACATACTCTTCTATATCAAGAATCTTCGAGTATTTTGTCTCTAGTTCTATTACTCTTTTATGAGACTTAATTAGTTTTACAATAAGAATAGTAATTAAAATTGTTACAGCTGCTATGAGAAATAGTTCCATCTATAATTCCCTTTATTATCCATGTTTCAAATTATATTATTTACTATTACCAACGACGTCTATTTTTAATTCTAGTCAGCTCGTCTATATGTCCGATACTCCGGCAACCAATAGTTCGCCTCAATATTACTCAGTAACTCATCGTCACTAATCACTTCTGCCAATCCTTGCTGTTGAGCAAGCTTGCCAATGCCAAAAGCAATTTTCTTACTTAGCTCAGCAATATCAGTTAATGGTGGTAATAAGCTTCCCTGCCCTGCTTTAATTAGCGGTGATTCAGAAGCTAATATTTCACTGGCAGTCATTAACATTTCATCACTGATACGACGGATATTTGCAGCAACAACTGCAAGGCCTATCCCCGGGAATATATAACTGTTATTACATTGTGGGATAGCATATTCCTGCTCATTGAATGTAACCGGTGTGAACGGGCTGCCTGTAGCAATAATAGCCTGACCATTTGTCCATACCAACAGGTCTTGTGGTGTCGCTTCAATCTTTCTCGATGGGTTACTTAATGGAAAGATGATCGGTTGATCGCAACCTTTTGCCATCGTTTTAATCACTGATTCAGTAAATAATCCTGGCTGGCCCGATACGCCAATTAATACCGTCGCTTTTATATTAGCAATGACTTCTTCTAGGTTAGGAAATTCGCCTGCAAACTGCCAGTCTATTAATTCTGCTGACTGGTGAATAAAAGGAGCTTGGAAAGCGGCATAGGCCGTAGTCTTATCAGTAAATAAACCTTCACGGCCCACCATATAGATTTGGCTACGAGCTTGTTGCTCGGAGATACCTTCGACACACATCTGGGCAACAATTTGTTCAGCAATACCACAACCCGCTGCACCTGCACCTAAAAATACAATTTTCTGCTCTGATAGTTTAGTTTTTGTTGCATGACTGGCGGCCAGTAATGTACCCACTGTGACTGATGCTGTGCCTTGGATATCATCATTAAAGCAACAGATTTCATCTTTGTAGCGATTTAATATAGGCAAGGCATGTTTTTGTTCAAAATCTTCAAACTGCAACAATACAGTTGGCCAACGTTTTTTAACGGCCTCAACAAATAGATCAACGAAATCATCATATTCTTGTTGTTCGATCCGTTTATGATGCCAGCCCATGTATAAGGGGTCATCTAATAAAGTTTGGTTATTCGTACCGACGTCTAAGGTTACCGGTAAGGTGTAGGCTGGACTGATACCGCCACAAGCAGTATATAAAGACAGTTTTCCGATCGGTATACCCATGCCACCAATACCTTGGTCACCTAAGCCTAAAATACGACTACCATCTGTTACCACGATCACTTTAATATTTTGTTTAGTGACATTGGCTAACATGTCATCAATTTGATCGCGATCAGGATAGGCGATAAATAAACCACGGTTATTGCGGTAAATCTCAGAAAAACGCTCACATGCCTCACCTACTACCGGTGTATAAATCAACGGCATGATTTCATCGATATGATCTAATACTAAGCGATAAAATAAAGTTTCGTTTTTGTCTTGAATGGCACGTAGATAAATGTGCTTATTGATAGCTTCGTCAAAGCTAGATAATTGCTGATAAGCACGACTGACTTGTTGCTCGATGGTTTCATGTCGGCGTGGCAATAGGCCAGTTAGATTGAACTCTTCTCGTTCTTGCTCGCTAAAAGCACAGCCTTTATTGAGTACCGGAATATTTAATAAGGTGGTTCCAGAAAATGGAATGGAGACAGCAGAACGTAATTTTTCCGAACTCATGAAGTTTCCTTTATCAAACCAATGGTATTAAGCCCTAATATAAATTAGGGCTTAATCCATCATAAAGGATTATTTGCTTGTTGTGTTTATTGAAATAATTTCAATATTAAAGCGATAAGTTAAAACATGCCTAATTGTAATTGGGCTGCTTCACTCATTTGATCTTTTGTCCAAGGTGGTTCCCATACCAATTCAACATTGGTTTTTTTCACGCCAGGGACAGTATCTACTTTTTCTTCGATCTCACCCGGAAAAGTTTGGGCTACAGGACAACCTGGTGCTGTGAGTGTCATATCAATCGACACATTGCCTGAATCACTGATCTTAATATCGTAGATCAGTCCCAACTCATATATATTCACCGGGATTTCTGGATCAAAGATGGTTTTAAGCATCTCAATCACATCTTCTTTAAGCTCTTCAACATCAAGTTTTTCTACTGGTTCGGTCATCTTTTTTTACTCTGTTGTTACTGAACTATCTTGTTCACTTTCCATCGCGGCATGGACAGTGTGCCAAGATAAAGTTGCACATTTAACCCTAGCTGGAAATTCTTTCACACCACTCAGCACGTCTAATTTACCCAATGCCGCGGTATCAACATCTTCACCGGTCATTTGCTTATGCACAAGTTCGTAAAGTGCTTCTGCATCAGCCATGGTTTTACCTTTTAAGGCTTCCGTCATCAATGATGCAGATGCCACGGAAATCGCACAGCCACTACCTTGAAAACTAACATCTTCTATCGTGTCGCCATCCAGTTTCAAATAAACCACTAACGCATCACCACAGAGGGGATTATTACCGTGAGCCAAATGGTTAGAATCTGGCATATCCCGGAAGTTACGTGGTTTTTTATTGTGATCCATGATCACTTGTTGATAAAGATCTCTTAGATCTGCACTACTCATTAGGCAAATAGCTCCTGTACTTTTGTTATTGCTCCAACTAAAGCGTCGACCTCTTCCATCGTATTATAAAATGCAAAAGAAGCGCGGGCTGTTGCTGGTATGCCAAAAAATTGCATGACGGGTTGTGCACAATGATGGCCTGTTCGAATGGCCACACCTTGTTGATCGAAAATAGTGCCGACATCGTGTGGATGCACGCCTTCGATCATAAATGACAATACACTCGCCTTTTCTTTCGCTGTACCAATGATACGAATGCCATCTAAGGCTTCGAGTTTTTGTGTCGCTGCGACTAATAGATCATGTTCATATTTTGCTAGTTTATCAATACCAATCGAGTTCATATAATCGATAGCAGCACCCATACCTATTGAGCCAGCAATATGCGGTGTGCCTGCTTCAAATTTATATGGCAGCTCATTGTATTGAGTATGCTCAAAGCTAACTGACAAAATCATGTCACCACCACCCTGCCATGGTGGCATTTCTTCTAATAAATCCTGTTTACCATAAAAGGCACCGATACCTGTTGGTGCAAACATTTTATGACCAGAAAACACATAGAAGTCACAGTCTAAATCTTGCACATCAACGGCTAAATGAGGCACTGCTTGCGCGCCATCAATCAATACCGGAATATCTTTAGCATGTGCTTTGGCAATCATGTCTTTGATTGGGTTAACCGTACCCAAGGCATTCGACACATGACCGACCGCCAAAATTTTAGTTTTTGGCGTTAACAAATCATCAAAACCTGACAAGTCCAACTCACCTTCTAAAGTCATAGGAATGACTTTTAGTGTTGCACCCGTTTGCTCACATAACATTTGCCACGGAACAATATTGGCGTGATGTTCTAAATGACTCACTAAGATTTCATCGCCAGCATTTAACTGCGGACGAACAAAACTTTGGGCAATGAGGTTTATTGCTTCAGTCGCACCACGGACAAATACAATCTCTTTATCTGATTTAGCATTAAGAAATTTGCGTACTTTTTCACGTGAAGCTTCATAGGCATCCGTCGCGCGTTGACTTAAACGATGCACACCACGATGAACATTGGCATTGTCTTGACGATAATAGTCACTAATCGCTTCAATAACTTGTAACGGCTTTTGGCTACTGGCCGCGTTATCAAGGTATGCAAGATCATAACCATTAACTTGCTGATCCAGAATTGGAAAGTCTTTGCGAATAGCCTGAATATCTAGAGCGCTCATGCTGCTGCTCCACCTCGTGGTAAACGCTGTTCAATCACATCAGCTAACGCTGCTTTAATTTCAGGTGAAGGAATACGTTCTAATACATCGACAGCAAAAGCATAGGTCAATAAACTTCGTGCAGTGACTTCATCTAGGCCTCGAGCACGTAAATAAAACAATTGATCTTGATCAATTTGCCCTACCGTACTGCCATGGCCGCAAATCACATCATCGGCGTAGATTTCCATCTCCGGCTTGGTATCAATTTCACAGCCACGTGATAACAATAAATTCTGATTTTTTTGATTCGAGTCAGTCTTTTGTGCGTCTTTATGCACCATGACTTTGCCGTTAAATACAGCATGACTCTCATCATCTAGTACCCCTTTATACAACTCATTGCTGGTTGTATTTGGTACTAAGTGATCAATGCGTGTGTGATTATCAACATGTTGTTGTTTATTTACTAAGTACAGACCATCCATCGTGGTATGTGACTGTTCGCCTTCTAAACGACTATGAATATCATTGCGCGCGAACTGTGCACCTAAGGAAATATTATTAGTATGCCAGTTACTTTTAGCAGCTTGTTTTGCTGCTAAAGTAGCAATATGAAAAGCATTGTCAGATTCTTGTTGCAACTTGTAGTGCTCTAATTCTGCCGCTTCATCCAACACTACTTCAGTAACTACATTGGTCATCGCAACTTGATCGCTTAAACCAATATAGTGTTCAATAAATGTCGCTTTACTGTTCTGTTTGATAACTAGCACATTACGTAAATGCACGGCTAAATCATCAGTAGCGCCTGAGTTAATTACCAATAATTCAATCGGTTTATTAATCACAGTGTCTGCCGCAACGGTGATAACGATACCGTCTTTCATCAACATCGTATTCAAAGCAGTCAAACCCGCTTTAGCAATATCAACTTGTTGACCAAGGTGCTGTTGCACTTGTGCTGCGCCTGTTGATAATGAAGATAGAGTTAAACCATCTTCAATATTATCTAGCTGAGACAGCGCGCTAGAAAATTGGCCATCAACAATCACCACCCGGTAACTATTTTCTAATAAAGCAGCTTGCTCAACCTGTTCCGCAGTCACAGCATGAACTAAAGCATCGTGATTAAAAGTCTGCTGGCCGAAACCCCACAAGCTAGTGTATTTCCAATCTTCTACCTTTTTACTCGGTAGACCTTGGCTATTAAACTGCTTTAAAGCTTGCTGACGTAGCTCGGTTAACCATGGCATTTGGTCAACATTCAAAGCTTCCGCGACGCTGGCAAAAGGTGTTGCCACTTCTGGCAACTGTCTCACACTGGGTTTCATGCTGGCAGACCTGCACTTTCTTCATTAACCCAGCTATAGCCTGATTTCTCTAGTTCTTTGGCTAATTCTTTATCACCCGATTTCACGATACGGCCATCAGACAATACATGAACAAAGTCAGGTACGATGTAATCAAGCAGACGTTGGTAATGGGTAATCATCACAATAGAACGATCTGGTGAGCGCAAGGCATTCACGCCATCAGATACGATCCGTAAAGCATCGATATCTAAACCTGAGTCAGTTTCATCCAAAATTGCTAATGAGGGCTCTAATAAGGCCATTTGCAAAATTTCGTTACGTTTCTTCTCACCGCCAGAAAAACCTTCATTCACCCCACGGTTTAAAAACTTTTCATCCATTTGGACAAGTTCTAACTTGCTACGAACTAACGTTAAAAAGTCCATCGCATCAAGTTCATCTAAACCTTGATATTCACGCACAGCATTAAGTGCCGCTTTCAGCAGATAGACATTGCTGACGCCAGGAATTTCAACTGGGTATTGAAAGGCTAGAAAGAGACCTCGTTGCGCGCGCTCTTCTGCTGCTAATGCTAATAAGTCTTCATTTTTATAGATGACTTCGCCTTGAGTGATTTCATAACCATCACGTCCGGCAAGTACATTCGATAAAGTACTTTTACCAGCGCCGTTAGGGCCCATAATGGCATGTACTTCACCCGCATTAACCGTTAAATTAATACCGCGCAGAATCTCTTTGCCATCAATACTGGCATGAAGGTTTTTAATTTCTAACATGTTTAATCTCTTATTGTTAACCAACAGAACCTTCTAGCGATAAGCCAAGTAGGTTTTGCGCCTCAACGGCAAATTCCATAGGTAATTCACGAATAACTTGTTTACAAAAGCCATTCACAATCATCGATACAGCATCTTCAACATCTAAACCACGTTGTTTACAGTAGAACAACTGATCTTCACTTATTTTTGATGTCGACGCTTCGTGTTCAACTTGTGCCGTCGGATTTTTGACTTCGATATATGGGAAGGTATGAGCACCACACTTATCACCCATCAATAACGAATCACACTCAGTATAGTTTCGGGCATTTTCTGCATTAGGTCCTACGCGGACTAAACCACGATAAGAATTTTGTGAGCGACCGGCTGCAATACCTTTAGATATGATAGTTGAGCTGGTGTTCTTACCTAAGTGAATCATTTTGGTGCCGGTATCGGCTTGCTGCAGATTATTAGTCACAGCTACCGAGTAAAACTCACCAATCGAGTTATCACCTTGCAAGATGACACTAGGGTATTTCCAGGTAATTGCTGAACCTGTTTCAACTTGTGTCCACGATACTTTAGAACTTTCACCACGGCATGCAGCACGTTTAGTAACAAAGTTAAAAATACCACCGACACCATTTTCATCACCGGGATACCAGTTTTGTACTGTCGAGTATTTAATCTGCGCACGGTCCATGATAACTAACTCAACTACTGCAGCATGCAATTGATTTTCATCACGCATCGGTGCAGTACAACCTTCTAGATAACTCACATATGAATCATCATCGGCAATGATCAAGGTACGTTCAAATTGGCCGGTATTAGCCGCATTGATGCGGAAGTAAGTTGATAATTCCATTGGGCAACGTACACCTTTAGGAATATAAATAAACGAACCATCACTAAATACAGCTGAATTTAAGGCTGCATAGAAGTTGTCTCGATAAGAAACAACGGTGCCGAGGTATTTTTTAATTAATTCAGGATGAGCTTTTAAAGCTTTAGAAAACGGCATAAAAATAATGCCTTCTTCAGCTAACTTATCTTGGAAGGTATTGGCCACTGAGACGCTATCAAATACCGCATCTACCGCCACACCAGCAAGACGTGCTCGTTCTTCTAATGGCACACCCAACTTTTCATAGGTTTTTAATAACTCAGGATCAACTTCATCTAAACTTTTAGGACCATCTGTTTTTTGTTTCGGTGCCGAGTAATAGCTGAGTGCTTGATAATCAATCGGTGGATACTGCACATGTGCCCATTCTGGAGTTTCTAATGTCAACCAATGGCGGTAAGCTTGTAAACGCCATTCCAACATAAACTCAGGCTCATCTTTGATGCGTGAAATTTCACGGATCACACCTTCATCTAAACCGGGTGGCAAGCTTTCCGATTCAATATCGGTAACAAAACCAGCTGCATATTCATTGGGTACAAAGTCTTCAATCTGTTGTGCTTGTTCACTCATTAATGTCACCATCTTGATCTGTTGCTGTTTTCATCTGTGTTGCAGATGGATAAAAATTGATTGGACTAATCGTTTCCAAACCACTTTGTGGCAATAACATATGTGAAAGTTTCACTTCATCTAGTGCGAGATAAACCGCATTATTAATACGAGCCGAGTTCACTTGAATAGAACAATGACTTTCTTGCTCGCAGTGACTTTCACTACTATTACATTCTGTTAAAGCAATGGGGCCTTCAATGGCAGTAATAATGTCAGCGACAGAAATCTGTTTTGGGCTGCGGTGTAATGTGTAACCACCGTGCGCGCCACGCTCTGACTTTAATAAACCACCGTGAGTTAAGAATTTTAATACCTTTCTCACTGTAGGCAATGGCATCTGTACCGCATCAGACAACGAGTGTGCGCTATGTTTCAGCTCACTTTCTGTTGCTAGATAACTCATTAATACGATGCCGTAATCTGTTAATTTTCCCATGCGTAACATGTCACGCCTCCTAATTGAGACTATTATAGTACCAATTAAACTAATAACCAAGCGAATTACTAGGTTATTTGAAGTTATCTAGTTTGAAAAAATATTCGATTTATCGCTTGCAGTGAACTTTTTTAATCTTTAAGGTACTAACCCTGAGATTGAATATCTTTTATATTTTTTTGGTACGAGAACATTTAAATGAAATTAAAAACACTCGCAATTTTACCTTTTTTATTTGGAGCCCCTGTAATGGCTGACACTCACGCTGCTAAACTTGATAGCGATCAAGAAAAACTAAGCTATATCTTTGGTATTCAAGTTGGCCAAAACATGTTGGCAGAAGGCGTAGATCTTGAAATTAATGCATTTTCTGCCGGCGTTGCCGATATGTTTGCAGGAAAACAGCCACAACTTGATAAAGATGAAGCTGAAAAAGTAATTACTGAATTCCAGCAGAAAAAAGCGCAAGAAATGGCTGCAGTAATGAATCAAAAGCAAGAGCAGTCTAAAACTTACCTAGACGCCAATGCTAAGAAAGACGGTGTTGTGACAACTGCTAGTGGTTTGCAATATAGCGTTACCACTGCAGGCGATGGCGCGATTCCAACTGAAAACGATAAAGTTATCGCTCATTACAAAGGTACATTGTTAGACGGTACTGTTTTTGATAGCTCTTACGACCGCGGTGAGCCAGCCACTTTCCCAGTGACTGGCGTTATTAAAGGTTGGCAAGAAGCACTACAAATGATGAAAGAAGGTTCAACATGGCAAATAGTTGTACCTGCTGACTTAGCCTACGGACCTCGTGGTGCTGGTCAAGGTTCACCAATTGGTCCAAATGAAACATTGATTTTTGATATTGAATTGATTGCAATCACTCAATAACAAAAACATACAGCTCGATCAAAAAGGCCGTCTTTAAATAAGACGGCCTTTTTTTTACCTATTCAACAAGCAAGTCAGTTGACGCAATAAGCCTTGTTTATTCGAATACTTAAAACTTAGTCTATTTAATCAATAAATTCAGCTAAGCATGCTCTTCGAATATTAAGGTGCTAATCGACTAATTGACCACTTCCCCTCATATCGGCTATACACAAAGCGATCATGTAAGCGGTTTTCTCTGCCTTGCCAAAACTCGATAGTCTCTGGAATAACCCGGTAACCACCCCAGAAATCTGGCAGTGGTATTTCACCTGCTTTGAATTTATTTTTCATCGCCTCAAACTGACTAAGTAACACTTGGCGAGAAGATATTTGACTCGATTGTTGTGATGCCCAAGCACCTAGTTGTGACTCTTTAGGCCTTGAAGCAAAATATTTCACCGATTCTAAGGTTGATATTTTTTCTACTCGACCACTTATTTTTACTTGCCGCTCTATTGCTAGCCACGGAAATAACAAAGCAGCATGGGGATTAGCTTCGATCTGCTGAGATTTTTTCGACGCATAGTTAGTAAAAAACACAAAACCTTGCTGATCAAAAAATTTCAGTAATACTGTGCGTAGCGTTACCTCACCACCAGCAGAAGTTGCCAGACTCATCGCACTAGGCTCAATGACTTCAGCCTGCTCAGCTTGCTTCATCCACAATTCAAACTGTTTAATCGGGTCATTATCTAACTCTGACGCTGTTAAACCTGCTTGCAAAAATTCATGCCGGTGATGTGTTAAGTCAACTTTCATAATCTATCTGATCTTTTTTACGGTTGGAGTTAATGATAAAAATAAACCGCGATTAACGCGGCTTATTTTCTACTCTGTCTAACCTACCCACTTTCTGGCATTGTGGAATAAACGTAACCAAGGTCCGTCTTTACCCCAATCATCTGGATGCCATGAATGCTGAACAGTACGTGTTACCCGCTCCGGATGCGGCATCATAATCGTGACCCGACCATCAGTTGTTGTTAACGCAGTTACACCATCAGCAGAACCATTCGGGTTTTGAGGATATTGCTCGGTCGCTTTACCGTAGTTATCGACATAACGCATAGCAACCAGTGCATCTTGCTGTGAACCTGTTTGACTGAAGTCAACCCGACCTTCACCATGAGCAACCGCTATAGGCATCACCGAGCCGGCCATGTCTTGTAGCAATACTGAAGGCGAATCAACAATCTCAACAAGTGAGAAGCGTGCTTCAAACTGCTCTGATATATTGCGTTCAAAACGAGGCCAATGATCACTACCCGGAATCAGTTCTTTTAATTGCGATAACATCTGACAACCGTTACATACACCTAAAGCAAAGGTATCTTCACGGTTAAAGAAGTCAACAAACTGACTCCGGGCTTTGTCGTTATGCAAAATAGTACTTGCCCAACCACGCCCCGCTCCTAGTACATCACCGTAGGAGAAACCGCCACAAGCAACTAAACCTTTAAAGTCAGCTAAATCAACACGGCCTTCCAGAACATCACTCATATGTACATCAATAGCGGAAAAACCAGCATGATCGAATGATGCAGCCATTTCTATCTGACCATTGACACCTTGCTCTCTTAAAATAGCAACTTTAGGTCTTTCACCACTAACGATAAACGGCGCTGCAACATGTTCAGCCGCATCATAAGTTAGGTTGGCATGTAAACCAGGATCTTGCTCATCTAATAAGGCATCAAATTCTTGTTTCGCACAATCAGGATTATCACGTAAAGCTTGCATTTGATAACTGGTTTCAGCCCACAAACGCTGTAATGTAATGCGTGATTGGTTTATAACTTGCTCACCATCCACCTTAACAATAATCTGTTGATCATCACGCAAGCTACCAATTACATGGCTAGATCGAGCGAGCTCTTGTTCGCGTAAGATTGCTAATACATCTTCGACATCACGATGACGAACTTGAATAACTGCACCAAGCTCTTCATTAAACAATACAGGTAACGATTCACCTAAATCATTAAGCTTGATATCTAAGCCTGTGTGACCAGCAAATGCCATTTCACACAAAGTAGTAATCAAACCACCATCACTACGGTCATGGTAAGCCAACAATAATTCATCTTGATTCAACTGTTGAATAGCTGAGAAGAAATTTTTAAATGCTTCAGGGTCATCCAAATCAGGGCCATGGTGACCGACTTGATTATAAACCTGTGCTAACGCCGATGCCGCTAGACGATTATGGCCTTTACCTAAGTCAATATAGATAAGGTCAGTATCACCATGGTTAGTTTTCAATTCTGGTGTCACTGTTTTTGCTGCATCGGTAACCAGCGCAAAAGCAGTAATGATTAATGATAACGGTGACGTCACTGATTTTTGTTGGTCACGATCTTGCCACACTGTTTTCATTGATAAAGAATCTTTACCAACCGGAATCGCAATACCCAAGGCAGGACACAACTCCATACCCACCGTATGCACAGTGTCATACAACAAAGCATCTTCACCGCTATGACCACAAGCAGCCATCCAGTTTGCTGATAATTTAATATCACCTAATTTTGCAATCGGGGTGGCTGCAATATTAGTAATTGCTTCACCAATAGCCATTCGACCTGATGCAGGCGCATCAATCAATGCTAATGGTGCACGTTCACCCATCGACATTGCTTCACCTTGAAAGCCATGATGATCAGCTAATGTTACCGCGCAATCAGATACTGGTACTTGCCATGGGCCAACCATTTGGTCACGGGCAACTAAGCCAGTCACGCTACGGTCACCAATGGTGATTAAGAAGTTTTTACTTGCCACTGCCGGTAGTTTTAATACGCGCTCTAATGCAGCTTCAGCGGTAATATCTGTTAAATCCAATTCTGGCTTAGCAAAGGTTTGATGTTTAACATCACGTAGCATTTTAGGTGGTTTGCCTAACAATAATGATAATGGCATATCCACTGGTGAACCATCACTCTCAGCATCACCCACCAATAAATGTTGTTCTGCTGTAGTTTCACCGACGATCGCCCATGGGCAACGTTCACGTTCACAAATAGCTTGGAACTCTTCCACTCGATCTGGGTTAACACCTAATACATAACGTTCTTGTGATTCATTACACCAAATTTCCATTGGTGACATGCTCGACTCATCATTTGGCACCAGACGTAATTCAAAGCGACCACCGCGGCCACTGTCATCCACTAATTCAGGGAAAGCATTTGATAAACCACCAGCACCTACATCATGAATAGCAATGATTGGGTTTTGATCATCTAAAGCAACACAGCGATCAATTACTTCCTGACAACGACGTTCCATTTCAGGATTACCACGTTGTACCGAAGCAAAGTCTAAACCTTCTTCACTAGTTCCCGAAGTAACCGAAGATGCAGCACTACCACCCAATCCGATCAACATGGCCGGGCCGCCTAAAACAATCAGCTGTACACCTGGATCAAAAATATTCTTCTTAACGTGTTGGGGACGAATAGTACCCATACCACCAGCAACCATGATTGGCTTATGGTAGCCACGTACTTCAAAACCATCCGCCGAAGGTACTAATGCTTCATAAGTACGGAAATAACCACATAAGTTTGGTCGACCAAACTCGTTATTAAACGCTGCGCCACCTAGTGGGCCATCAAGCATAATTTCTTGTGCTGAAGCCATACGTGCTGGTTTTCCATACTCTGATTCCCAAGGTTGAATAAAACCAGGAATGTGTAAGTTTGAAACAGAGAAACCGGTCAGGCCAGCTTTTGGTTTAGAACCTCGACCAGTGGCGCCTTCATCACGAATTTCACCACCAGCACCAGTAGCAGCGCCAGGGAAAGGTGAGATTGCAGTTGGATGATTATGTGTTTCCACTTTCATCAATATATGCTGCTCTTCACCTTCATAGCTGTATTCATTGGTCGACATATCAACATGGAAACGCTGACTATTAGCGCCTGCGATTACTGAAGAGTTATCACTATAAGCGGTGATCACGCCTTCAGGATTCAATGCATGGGTATTACGAATCATATTGAATAAGGTAATCGGCTGCTCTTTACCATCAATGATCCAATCAGCACTAAAGATCTTATGACGGCAATGCTCAGAGTTCGCCTGAGCAAACATCATCAATTCAATGTCATTAGGATTGCGCTTTAAAGCAATGAAGTTTTCGACCAAATAATCAATTTCATCTTCAGCTAAAGCCAAACCCATTGTTTTATTTGCTTCAACTAGAGCGGCACGACCGCCATTGAGAATATCAACCGATAATAATGGCCGTGACTGACCATGAATAAATAGACGGTCTGCTTCATCAACAGAATCAAAAACAGACTCAATCATCCGGTCATGTAATTGACTGATAACCAACTTGCCTTGTTCAGCTGTTAAATCAGAATTGCTCGTTACGAAAAAAGCAATGCCTCGCTCAATACGTAAAACATTCGTCACACCACTATTCTGCGCAATATCTGTTGCTTTACTCGACCAAGGCGAGATAGTGCCTGGACGAGGTGTTACTAAGAAAAATGCTTCATTTTCAGCAGCATCACTCTGACTAATTTCAGCTTCAAGCAGTGTTTCAATCACTGTTTGATCTTTAGCTGATAACTCGCCTTCTCCTTCAGTTTCAATGAAGTAGCGGTATTCACTGCGTAGTTTCACCACGCTATCAACCTGTGATTGAATAGACGTTAATAATTTATCTAAACGGAAAGCCGAATGCGCCGAGCGGCCGATCATTTGCAACATGCTGATCCCAATTAACAATATTTAAAGCGTTAATGATACTTTATGTCACTACCTCAGCCCAATTTATTTGTGACAAGTTTGATGACCGACACTGACAACAATATCTGCCGACCTTCTGTCTTTCGCCACCTAGCGATTATGGTCTATGACGCACTCTTATTGCTATCCGTTTTATTGCTTGCCTCTCTGCTAGCTGTTGCGGCTAATTCGGGACAAGCAATTAGCGAAGGAAATCCTTTTTTTATTGCTTACTTGCTCGCGGTAAGTTGCTTTTTTTATGGTTGGTTTTGGACGCACGGTGGCCAAACCTTAGGCATGCGCGCTTGGAAAGTTCACTTAATATCTCAACAGCAACATGACATCAGCTGGCAACAAGCCATCATTCGCTTTACTGTTGGAATTGTTGCATGGCTACCTCTCGGTATGGGCTATTGGTGGCAATGGCTAGGAAAAGACAAAAGTACTTGGTTAGATAGTTATTCCGCTAGCCGGTTACATTTTGATAAAAACGCTACAAACAAACCATTGTCACGTCTTTCATAAGGACAAATATTAATGACAACAGAGCTTGAACCAGAAGTATTAGTGGCTTTAGATAAAGGTAGAAAAATAGAAGCTATTAAACTATTACGTGAGCAAAGAAGCATTGGTCTAAAAGAAGCCAAACAAATCATTGATGAGTACAGTGCAGCACATCCATCCCCTAACGCATCCGTTGAAAGAAACAATTCAACAAGTGGATTGATAAAGTTAGTGATATTGGCTGCAGTTGTTTATTTCCTCTATGTAGAGTTCATCCAATAACTCAAGCCACCTTATAAACATCATCGAAAGTCATCTCTACCTACTGGGCAATGACATACTTAGATGTTGGGTCCACGGGCAATTCACTTTGGGATTGCTTCATTTCATTAACATCATCAATCGGGCTACGACCAAAAAGACGTTTATATTCACGGCTAAATTGCGAGCTGCTTTCATAGCCTACTTTTGCAGCTGTAGCAGAAGCAGTACCTCCATCTTGAATCAATAATAAACGTGCCTTATGCAGCCGTGTTTTTTTCAAATATTGCATTGGTGATGTGGTGGTGACAGCCTTAAAACTAGCGTGAAAAGCTGCAACACTCATCCCCGCTTGTTCCGCTAAAATATTCACATTGATATCACTGGCAAACTCACCATGTATGAGGTGCAATGCTTTACCAATTTTTCCTACATTATTTTGATTTGATAGTGCTGAACGCACTGCAGAGCATTGATTACTATTTAATACCCGATAGTGAATCTCACGAACGATCGATGCACCGATAATGGCACTATCTTCCTCTGACTCTAAAGTAGTGAGTAACCGATCAACCGCATTGAGCATATTAGCGTTCATTTGCGTAGAGACGATGGCTTTCGGCGGTGACAAAGTTGCAGTTTGTGTGCAATCAAGCGCTAATAGAAGTTCACTGATAATATTAAGATCTAGTCGAATAACAATCGCAAAAAAAGGCTCTTCGGCTGTTGCTATGGTTTCACTTTCAAATGGTAATGGCACAGAGAGGACTAAAAACTGTTGAGCGCCATAATGAAATGTATCTTTTCCTAAGTAACCAATCTTTCGACCTTGGCAGACGATAACAATACTTGGTTCATACAGTACCGGTCTTCTAGCTGATGAATGGTCTTGCCGAAACAACTTTACCCCATCGATATGGGTCAAACTAAAACCTTGGGTTTGTGCGAGCTTAGTTAATATAGAAATCATGTTAAGCACTCTTAAACTAATAGCTAAATTATGGTGTAGATTAAATTATTAGGCAACAATATAGCTAGTATTATGCCCAATAAACTTTTACCCCATAGTTTTAGGCAATACAAAAAGAGTATTAGGTCTTCATTCTGCAGTAGCTCAAGACTAGACTGTTTCATCATTAAAATACCTATTCCTACATAAGCTCACAAGGAACTCAATATGAAAAACAAGTTTAGCCCTATATACAGTACTGTAATGGCAACCATGCTAAGCATGGGCTCTTATAGCGCATTTGCTGATGTAGATGACGTTCGCGCCAATCTATCTAAGCTTAACCTTCCCGCTGGCTTTGCAATTGATATTTACGCTGAAGTGCCTGGTGCAAGACAAATGACTTTGGGCACGACCGGTACAGTATTCGTTGGCACACGAGACAATAGTGTTTATGCCGTGGTTGATAAGAATAAAGATCATACGGCTGATTATATTGTCACCATGATGGATGATATGAATGTCGCCAATGGTGTCGCCATGCACGATGGTTATTTGTATGTTGCTGAGCAAAATCGTATTACTCGCTATGCAGCACCTGACTTCGACTTAAAACTGCCATTCAAACAAATGCGTGAAGTTATCTATGACTCACTACCTGATAAATTTCACCATGGCTGGCGTTACTTAACGTTTGGCCCTGACGAAAAGCTTTATGTCACTGTCGGTGCGCCATGTAACATTTGTGCCCCTGAAGGTATTGAAGCTTCTATTATTCGTATGAATGCCGATGGTAGTGAGGTTGAGACTTTTGCTAAAGGTATACGTAACTCAGTAGGTATGGATTTCCAACCCAATACTGGCACACTCTACTTCACCGATAATGGTGTCGACATGATGGGTGATGATATTCCTCATGGCGAACTAAATGCTGCCCCTAAAGCAGATATGCATTTTGGCTTTCCATTTTATGCCGGCGGTAAAGAACGTCATCAAGATTGGCAGAATAAACAACCAGATCAGCAAGTCACATACCCAGAGCTTGAGCTGCAAGCCCACTCTGCCAACTTAGGTTTTAAGTTTTATACTGGCCAGCAATTTCCAAGCGAATATCAACATGATGCCATCATTGCTCAACATGGCTCATGGAACCGTAATTCACCTGTTGGCTATCAGCTGATTAGAGTGACTTTTGATCAAAATAACAGTGTCAGTGGCCATGAAATATTCATTGATGGTTGGCTAAATAATGGTGAAATGTGGGGCCGGCCAACAGATGTATTACAAATGCCCGATGGCTCCTTATTAGTATCAGATGACTATAACGATGTCATTTACCGGATTAGTTATGGCGAACAAAAAACATCTATCACTAATACTGGCACCTTAACTGAATTATCCATGCCTGAATCAGTGATTAGTCACCCCGATGGTCGAGTTTTTATTACTGAGATTGGTGGTTTCGGCACCAACGGTGATGGCAAAGTCACCCAAGTAAACCCTGATGGCAGCCGTCAAACGTTGACCGATGGATTAAATGATCCCAAAGGTATGGATTTATTCAATAATCAACTTTATGTCGCTGATGTTAATCAAGTGATCCGCATTGACTTAAATGGTGACAAAACGATTATTGCTAATGCCAATGACTTCCCGAGCAAAGCAGTATTTTTAAATGATATTGAAATTGACGGCAACGGCAATGTTTATATCTCTGATAGTGGTGATGATAATGGCAAATATGGTGCTATCTATAAAATAGCGACTGACGGTCAAATAACAGAAGTGTTTGGTGAATTATCAGGTATTAAACGTCCGAATGGCTTATTAATGGATGGCCCTAATAAATTATTAGTCGCTGATTTTGGTACTGGTGATTTATTTCAACTTACGCTGGCGCCAGAAGTTCAACTAATCCACTTAAACAGTGGCTTTGGCGGTGCCGATGGTCTGGTGCGTGATAGTGATGGTTTGCTATATATCAGTGACTGGGCTAACGGTAAGGTTTGGCAACTCACTGATGCCAAAGCAACACCACAATTGATTACACATGGTCATCAATCAGCAGCAGACATTGCTCTATCGGTGGATGGTAAATCAATTCTAATGCCTGATATGAAAGCAGGAAAATTAGTCCCCTTAGCTATTAAATAAATCAACTATCAGCAATAACAAAAAAGCCGGCATTAGCCGGCTTTTTTAATCGTGATATTAAAACCCTATTACTTCACTACTTACTTTTCCATATAACGTTCCCAGAAACGGTGAGACTCAGTATATTTGGCCGCCATATCTCTATCTTGTGCTGCTTCAGAAAAATGAGCGTTCATCATATTACTTTGTGACGATAAGATTGATGATAAGTCAGCTGTATTATCGGCGATTTTATTAACCGCACGATTGATATTACGCAGTTGTGAAGACACGTTCCTCAACACCGATACAATCTCTTCATTTTCTAAGTGACGCTCAGTCGGTTTTTCAGCAGGAAACTTATCTTCCAATAAACGAGTCATTCTCGCCACCACCAATAAATAATCATCATTATTAGTTTCATTGGCCAGGCGTTTTATTTTCTTAGCTCTAATAGAAAGTGCCCGGGCAAGTTTTTCATCACTTGTGAAAAAATTTGAGTACTCATCTTCTTCCAACTCATAGGCTAAGCTGTCAGCTTGTTCACGTTGACTGGATAGTGGATAAGTAACGATAAAATCATTGTAAGCCTCGATACTGTCAATATCTTGTGCATCTTCGAATGCTAGAGAATGAATAGCTTTGAGTGCTGTTCTAGCCTGACTAGCTTGTGGGTAATGGTCAATGAACCATTGATAACCGGCCAAATTTTGCTGTTGTTCTACCAATTTAAAAGTTAGATTAACTGCAGCTATTTTTTCTGAACTATTAGGGTAGGCGGTTAAATAGTTATGTAGAGCCACTACACTGTATTGTTCGCTTGCACTGGCAAACTCTCGTTGATATAGCTCAACGTTTAAAGCATGTTGTCGTTGCTTTGCTTCTGCCAATATTGCTTTAGATTTAGCTAATACCGTTAATGGCTCATAACGTTCTATAAAGCGAGTGAACTCAGCAAGTGTTGTACTAGCAGCCAAACCTTTTTTCATCGCCTCGATTGTTTCAGGTAAATAGCCTGAGATATCTTTAACCTCATCCCATGGCGCACCATCATCGTCAAAGTAACTCCTGATCCGTAAACTTTTTCCTGATGGAGAAAAACTAAAGCAAAGATACGGTTGTTCAATGTAGGTTTTAAATGTATCGCCTACTTGCTGATATTCAGGTTTGCCATCATTGTCTACTTTACGAACTACCGTTATTGTTTGACGACGATTATTCCAAGCTCCGTCAGAAACAAAGACTAAACCGCTACGGTGTCTGATATAGCGAGCACTGGTAGGGTAAGCTTTGAGATAAAAAGGCCTAAAGGTCTCGTAGGCTCCTTCAGTCTCATGGATTGCATTTTGCCGACAATCATATGCCTTCGCTGAAGATGTCTGGGCTGAAAATAAGCCTAATAATAATGCTAAACACGTTAACTGTTGCTTCATAAGTCCCTTAAAATTTAATTACAATATTGGTCCAAGTTGAGCTCGCTATAAAAGCACCATCGATCTGTACATTAGCCGATGCGTTTTAAGCCCACTAGCTTGTTGTCGTTATCAAAGCTGATACTGAAGATACCTTGTACACCCTTTTGATCAATAAACTGGCGGATATGTTCTGCTGGGAACTGAAGTCGTTGGCCATTTTCAGCCCGTACAACCACACTGGTTGCGGTGCCTTGATAATAGCGTAGTGATTCTTCTCGACTGATGTTTAATCTAAAACGTAATGTTGTTGCCACCTTAGTTAGCTCTAACTAAAAGCAAGATTAAGCTGTGCAATAACCGCCTTAAATTCTTCATTACTGTATGGCATGGCATCACCTTTTCCCCAAACAGGCGCTGGCCAAGTTGCATCACTGTGATAGCGAGCAACATGGTGAATATGCAATTGCGAAACGACATTGCCTAACGCCGCAACGTTGATTTTATCGGCCGAGACCAGCTCCGCTAGTTTTTGGGCAACCAAACTTGACTCTATTGTTAGCTGTTGTTGCTGTTGCTGAGTTAATTGATAAATCTCAGTTAAACCAGTAATACGCGGCACTAAAATCACCCAAGGATAGCGAGCGTCATTCATTAACAATACATCACATAGCTCAAATGCCGTGATGAAATGGGTATCATTTTTTAAACGTGGATCTAAATTAAACATTATCGGCCGCCAAATACTTTGTTACTACTTCATAGACATCAGGTGATAAACCTTCTTCTACAGAAATGCTGGTTAAAGCTTGTTTCATCAAGTCTTGGCGCTGTGCATCATATTGGCGCCAAGAGTTAAACGCACCTAACTGTCTAGACGCTACTTGTGGATTTAGCTTATCTAATACTAAGATTTGTTCCGCTAAAAATTGATAACCTGAGCCGTCTTTTGCATGAAAGTTAATGGGGTTATTTCTACAAAACTGGCCAATTACAGCACGTACATTATTAGGGTTGGTCATGCTGAAAGATGGGTGGTCCATTAATTCTTTCACTCGTAACAAAGTATCAGGCTGTTTTGACAAGGCTTGCACCGTTAACCATTTATCAACCACTTGGCGATCATGTTGCCATTGCTCATAGAAATCATTCAGGACTTGTTCACTATCAGCGCTTTGTTGATCGGCCATTAATGATAATCCCGCCATCGCATCGGTCATATTATCGGCTTGTTTCATTTGTGCCAAACAACGTTGTGTTTGCACAAGATCAGCTGTTGCCATCAAATAGGCTAAGCAAGTATTTTTCAAGCTACGTTTGGCCATATCTTCAGCATTGAATTGATAATCTATTTGCTGGTTAAATTGTTGATATAAGGTTTCAAACTGTGCTTTCAACTCAGTCGCCAATGTGTTTTTCATAAACTCACGGGCACTATGAATAGCATCAACATCAGCCACCTCTAATTGAGCTGCTAAGTAATTTTCGGTTGGAATAGCCAACATCTTAGCCACTAAAGCCGGATCGTTATTAGTATCTGCTAATACCGCTTTTATTTGTTCAACTAATATCGTTGGAACGGTTAATTTTTCACCGTTTTTCTTTGCTCGAACAAGATCCAACAAAATAGAGATATACAACTGTTGGCCAGCATCCCAACGGTTAAAGCTATCTACATCATTAGCCATTAAAAACGCCAACTCAGCATTGCGACGTTGATATTTCAACTTAACGGGCGCTGAGAAACCACGTAATAATGATGGAATAGGCTCTGCTTTCACATTAATAAATATATATGTTTGTTCTGTTTCTGTCAGTGATACCACCCGTGTTGCAGCCGCTATCGCTTCAGCCTCACCTTGGAGCTGCAATGGCAATGACTGACCTTGCTCATCTAACAAGCCCATCGCCACAGGAATGTGGAAAGCTTGTTTAGAGTCTTGACCCGGTGTAGCAGGACACGATTGCTGTAACGTTAACGTATATGTTTGCTGAGCTGCATCATAGTCGCCAGTAGCCACTACTTCTGGTGTACCCGCTTGTGAATACCAACGTTTAAATTGCGTTAATTTAATCTCATTAGCATCTTCAATAGCAGTAACAAAATCATCGGTGGTCACTGCTTGACCATCATGACGATCAAAGTAAAGATCCGTTCCTTTTCTAAAGCCTTCGTCACCGACTATGGTTTTAATCATGCCAACAACTTCAGCGCCTTTTTCATAAATCGTGACTGTATAGAAGTTACTGATCTCGATAAATGAAGCCGGTCTCACAGGATGAGCCATAGGGCCAGCATCTTCGGCAAACTGCATGCTACGAAGTTGGTTAACATCATCAATACGTTGGACTGCTGCTGAATGCATATCGGCACTAAAAGTCTGATCTCGCAGTACGGTAAAGCCTTCCTTCAAACTCAATTGAAACCAATCACGACAGGTAACACGGTTACCAGACCAGTTATGGAAGTATTCATGACCGACAATGCTTTGAATAGTGTAATAATCGCGATCCGTAGCCGTTTCAGGGCTTGCTAAAACACAAGCTGAATTGAATATGTTGAGGCCTTTATTTTCCATTGCGCCCATATTGAAATCATTTACAGCCACAATCATAAAGATATCTAAATCGTATTCACGGCCGTAGGTTTCTTCATCCCATTTCATTGATTGCTTCAATGAGTTCAAGGCATGATCACACTTATGACTATTTTCGTGATCAACGAAGATTTCCAGAGTGACTTCACGACCTGACTGAGTAATAAATTCATCTTGCTGACAATGTAAATCACCGGCAACTAAAGCAAACAAATAACTCGGCTTTGGATGAGGGTCATGCCAACGTACCCAATGACGGCCATCATCAAAGGTGCCTTGATCTTGCATATTGCCGTTCGACAACATAATAGGCCACTGTGCTTTGTCAGCCACCAGAGATACGGTAAATACAGCCATCACATCAGGACGATCAGGGTAATAAGTGATGCGTCTAAAGCCTTGTGCTTCACACTGAGTACATAACAAGTTGCCTGAGTGATATAAGCCTTCTAAAGCCGTATTTTGATCGGGATGAATGATGGTAATTATTTCCAACTCAAACTGATCCGGCACAGCGGATATTAATAATGATTTATCGCTGCGTTGATACTCATTACCAGGTAATAATCGGCCATCTATTTTGACTGATTCCAAGCTCAGCTCATCACCATCTAGAACACAGTGCTCACCGGTTCCAGCTGGATTCTTACGCATTGCTAATGTACTGATTACCCGTGTTTCCGAGGCATCCAGTTCAAATTGTAAGGACACTTTTTCGACTAAAAAATCAGGATGAGTATAGTCAGCTAAAAAGGTTTCTTTAGGCGTAGTTGATGGTGCAGTCATAATTTAACTCAATAAAAGTCAGAAATCGTCTAGTGTATTAATTGACCAGACATCATAAGCAGGGGTTTCATACGGATGAGCTTTAATCAGTGCTTTTAATACTGCTTTAACGCGTCTATCGTCACAGACAGTTTCAACGCGATATTCATCCACTGTTTCTATTTGATCTTGTTCGCCAATAAAAGGCTGGCTACCTGATAAGGGTTTAAACTGGCCTTGGCCTAAACATTCCCATGAACAACTATCATAGCCTTGGTAACGCCCAGCTCCGGCAGAAAATACTGCAGATTTAACAGCTTCTTTATGGCTCTCAGGTACAAAAAATACCAGTTTATACATTACTCAACCTTATTTAATTTTCCACATTTGACCAATGCCATTGCCTGATTCGCTGTAGATAGAGCGACCATCAGGTGAAAATGAAACGGCTTGCAATACAACGCCAGGACGTAAAGCCTGACGACGAGCTACTTGCCAACATTGTTTGTTTTCACCACTTGCCACCGCCCAAACACACAGTCTGCGTGACGGGTGACCGGTTACGATATATTTATAATCAGGAGAATAATCAATGGCTGAAGTTGTGGTTTGAAAAACAGGGAAATCAGGCAACGCCATATCTTTCGGCCAAGGCGAAGAACGTAAGGTATATTTCTTTTTGCCTGTTTTCAGATTCCAAAAATGGGTATGTCCATTGCCAGCGCCAGTATAAGCATAACCACCACGTGGATAGAACGACACAATATTAACTGCATTTGTATGTTTCCATTGTTGCAGTTCTTTACCCGTCTCTATGTCCCATAAGCGAGCAGTTTGGTCATCACCACCCGTTAGAATTTGCTTACCATCCGGTGATATTGCTACCGCATTAATCAACTGATTAATGGGCGAGTTAACCGCCTTGCCGTCATGTTCAAATATTTTTACAACGCGATTTTCAATAACATCGAAATAAACGGCTGTTCGATCATAAAGTGCCATCAATAAATAATCGCCATGTTTGGACAAGGCCATCGATTTTATCTTCACCGGAAAGCGCAAACGAATCATGGGTCTGCCGTTCGACATATCCCACAATACGATGACATCTTGCTCAGATGTAGCCGCTACTTTACTATCTTCTGAAATGGCTACCGCAGTGGTTGTGCCAGCCTCTTCAGGCCTGTTTTGCCAGCTATATACAACTTTATTATTTTCAAGATCCCACAACTTTGCTGGCGAGTCAGTATCACCGACTAAGGCATATTTACCATCTGCTGAATAAGCAGCAGCATAACTACCTAAAACACTGTGCTCCCATTGCTCATCTGATGGTCGTTCGGCCGTACAGCCAGTCAATAGCAATACGACAAAGGCTAATCGCATAAATGTACGTAGTAACGCAGTGACCATCTAAATACTTCCCTATATTAGGACTGAGGTAGTGTTACACCCTGTTGACCTTGATACTTACCACTTCTGTCAGCATACGATGTTTCACAGACTTCATCAGACTCAAAAAACAACATCTGAGCAACACCTTCATTAGCATATATTTTAGCAGGTAAAGGTGTTGTATTAGAGAACTCCAGTGTAACCTGCCCTTCCCATTCAGGCTCTAGCGGTGTGACATTAACAATAATTCCACAACGAGCATAAGTAGACTTACCCAAACAAATAGTTAAGACATTACGAGGTATTTTGAACGTTTCTATTGTGCGAGCCAAAGCAAATGAATTGGGAGGAATAATGCAAACATCTGAATTAACATCAACAAAGCTGCTTTCATCAAAGTTCTTCGGATCAACTATCGCAGAATTAATATTAGTAAATATTTTAAATTCATTTGAGCATCGCACATCGTAGCCGTAACTAGATGTGCCATAAGAAATTATTCTACCATTGCCAGTATCCCTAACTTGGCTAGGCTCAAATGGCGTAATCATGCCTTGTTGTTCCGCCATCCGACGAATCCACTTATCTGATTTGATGCTCATTATCTAAATCACTTTGTAATTGATTATTGTGAGGCTAATAATAGCCTGATTAATCGTTCTTGATAACAATATTTGGAAAAGCAGCACTAAAGTCTTTACCTTTCATCGCTAAGTGAGCTGCAATACGTCTGGCAATAGTGCGATAAGACATAGCAATATCACTATCAGGGTCACTCACTACGGTTGGATGTCCACCATCTGCACCTTCACGAATTTTGATATCTAACGGTATATCACCCAACATATCAACATTATATTGCTGAGCCATTTTGTCACCACCACCGGCACCAAAGATATGTTCTTCATGACCACACTCAGTACAAATATGCGTGCTCATATTTTCGATAATACCCAATACTGGTACATTCACTTTTTCAAACATTTTTAATGCCTTACGAGCATCTAATAATGAAATGTCTTGTGGTGTTGTCACAATAACGGCACCACTAACTGGTACTTTTTGTGACAATGTCAGCTGAATATCACCCGTGCCAGGCGGTAAATCAATCACTAAATAATCAAGGTCAGTCCAATTAGTATCGCCCAACATTTGTTGTAAGGCTTGGGTAACCATCGGGCCACGCCAAATCATCGGCTCTTCTTCTTCGATCAAGAAGCCCATCGACATACATTGAATTCCAAAGCTTTCGATTGGCTCAATGCGTTTGCCATCAGCTGATTCAGGTCGTTGTGCCGTGCCCAACATGCGAGGTTGGCTAGGACCATAAATATCGGCATCCAAGATACCTACTTTTGCTCCTTCTGCCGCTAAAGCTAGCGCTAGGTTTACTGAAGTTGTTGATTTACCAACACCACCTTTACCGGAAGCAACAGCAATAATGTTCTTAACATTTTCTAATGCAGGAACGCCTTGCTGAACTTTATGTTTAATGATTTTTGTTGCGATTGAAACGGTGACGGCAGACAAGCCTGTTTGCTGTTGTAATAGGCCAACTAACTCTGCTTGTAAAACGTCAGCGTAAGCTTTGGTTGGGTACCCTAATGTTACTGAAACATTCAGCGCTTGCTCGTTAACATCAACCTTAATTTTTGCTTTAGTCTGTGCAAAGGTCATCAATGTCGATGGATCTTGGTAATCATTAATAATTTTCTGAATTTCAGATGGGTTTAACATCAAGGCTTCCTCAAAGTTCAGCTATAACTGATGGGTATTAAAAATTTAATCCGCCAATTCTACACTGAACTGCCTATTAGCTCACCCAAAATATATAACGACTAGCCACCAACATTGCTAAATCAATTAGGTTTTACCTTATTCGAGTATCTGCTTATTCCAATTATTAACTGTATTTTTAACATCATTAACATCTTGATCTGCGCTCGAACTGATAGATGATATTTTTGCAGATAATCTCGGGCCGTATTTGTCCGCTAATACATTGCCCATCATCACGATGAAAATAGCCATAACAGTGATATATAAATGCTTAATTATGACTTTAATCATGTTTCAACCACAGTAGCTCTTATTTATTTTGATACAACAATTTATTCATCGTTGTAATAGTGCTGACACTAATTCCTTTAGGGCAAACTCGCTCACATTCACGATAATTACTACAGCCGCCAAAACCTTCATCTTCCATGGCAGCCAATAATTTATGGGCGCGCTGTTTATCCACTTCACCCTGGGGCAGTGTAGATAAATGGCTTACTTTTGCAGCAACAAATAGAGTCGCGGAGGCATTTGGACAAATTGCCACACATGCACCACAACCAATACAAGTAGCCGCATCAAAAGCCGCATCAGCCGCCGGCTTATCTATTAATGTAGCATTCGCCTCACCCGCTGATCCAGTGCGTACTTCAATATAACCACCGGCTTGAATAATTTTTTCAAACGAACTTCGATCAACAATTAAATCTTTGATAATTGGAAATGCTGTAGCGCGCCAAGGCTCAATCCATAATTCATTTTCATCAGCATAATCACGCATGTATTGTTGACAGGTTGTTGTCGCCTGCTGATTACCATGCGGCGTGCCATTAATCACCAAGTTACATGAACCACAAATGCCTTCTCGACAATCAAAGTCAAAGGCAATTGCTTCTATGCCTTGCTCTATTAATTGTTCATTCAGTGCATCTAACATTTCTAGAAATGAAGTATCTGCTGATACATCAATTTCGTGACGTTCGAATGCACCGGCCGATTGTCCATTTTTTTGTCGCCAAATATGTAGAATAAAATTCATCGGTAATTTCTTGTATTAGGTCTAACAAATTCGAAATGTAGCTCTTCCTTATACAATACCGGCATACTGACATTGCCCGTGTATTGCCAAGCGGCTACATAAGAAAAATCGTCATCGTGACGCTGTGCTTCACCATCTTCAGAAATATGCTCTTCTCGTGCATGACAACCACATGACTCTTCTCTAGTCAGAGCATCGATACACATTAATTCGGCTAAATCAAAAAAGTCGGCAACTCGGCCTGCCCTTTCTAAGGTTTGATTTAACTCTTCACCACTACCTGTCACTTTAACTTGCTGCCAAAACTGTTCTCTAAGATCTTGAATTTCAGTGATAGACGATTCTAATAAAGTTTTCTCGCGGGCCATACCACAAGCATCCCACAACACTTTGCCTAATTTTCGATGAAATTCATCCGGGGTTTTTTTCGGGAATGGTGCGTTTAACAATTTATCGATTCGGTCTTGGCTTTGTTGCAATGCCTGTTCAGCTTCAGGATAGATCTTTGACTGATTAAGTGGTTTTTGTTGGGCTAAGTAATTCGATACAGTTGCTGGTAATACAAAATAGCCATCTGCCAAACCTTGCATCAAGGCACTGGCACCCAACCGATTGGCACCATGATCTGAAAAGTTTGATTCACCGCCGGCAAATAAACCATCTATGGTTGTCATTAAATTGTAATCAACCCATAAGCCACCCATGGTGTAATGTACCGCGGGGTAGATACGCATTGGCGTCACATTAGGATCTTCCGAGGTGATACGTTGGTACATATCAAACAAATTACCGTATTTTTCACTAATTGCATCACGCCCATGTGTTTCTATTGCTTTAGCAAAATCCAGGTAAACACCTAATTTCTGACCATCAATAGCTGGACCAACACCTCGTCCGTCATCACAAATTAACTTAACGGCCCGTGAAGCGATATCTCTGGGGACTAAATTACCAAAAGCGGGATACATACGTTCTAGGAAATAGTCTCGGTCTTGCTCAGCAATATCTTCGGGCTTTTTATCGCAATCAGCTTTATTCTTTGGCGCCCAAACTCGACCATCATTCCGTAATGATTCACTCATCAAAGTCAGTTTTGACTGCAACTCACCTTGTTGAGGAATACAGGTAGGATGAATTTGCGTAAAACACGGGTTAGCAAATAAGGCACCGTGTTTGTGAGCTCGCCATGCAGCAGAAGCATTACAGCCCTTGGCATTGGTTGATAAATAAAACACATTGCCATAACCACCAGTGCATAACACCACACAATCCGCCATATGTGTTTCAAGTTTACCGGTGACTAAATCACGGCTAACAATGCCTTTGGCCTTACCATCAATGATAATTAAGTCTTGCATTTCACAGCGTGAGCGATGTTTAACCGTGCCCTCAGCAACTTGCCGGCTCATTGCTTGATAAGCTCCCAACAATAATTGCTGGCCTGTTTGACCACGCGCATAAAATGTTCGTGAAACTTGCGCGCCACCAAATGAACGGTTTGCTAAATAACCACTGTATTCACGTGCAAATGGCACGCCTTGAGCGACCGCTTGATCAATGATGTTGTTACTTAATTCAGCTAAGCGAAATACATTCGATTCTCTAGCGCGGAAATCGCCACCTTTAATGGTGTCATAAAATAATCGCCACACACTGTCACCATCATTTTGATAGTTTTTTGCAGCATTGATCCCCCCTTGGGCGGCAATACTATGAGCGCGACGAGGACTGTCTTGAAAGCAAAATGTTTTAACGTTATAGCCCATTTCACCTAAGGAAGCTGCCGCTGAAGCACCGGCTAATCCTGTGCCCACTACAATCACATTATATTTTTTGCGATTAGCTGGGCTCACGATTTTCAAATTAAACTTATGTTGGGTCCAGCGATCTTCTAGATTACCGGTCGGCGTATGATTATCTAATTCAATATCAGTCATGGCATCACAAAGTAAATATAGAGTGGAAGAAGTGCGAAGCCGCCGGTTAACAATAGCGTACCCGCCCAAGCTAAACTGTGACATGTCACTGAGGTTTTACCCAGTGTTTGCAACACATTTGCCAATGAATGTTGTAAATGCATCGTTAATACAAATAAACCCGCTAAATAAAACAACACCATCAATTCGGATTTAAATAACTGACTTAACTCGTTATAAACATTTGTACTATCAAACAATAAAGTTTGAATAATGTGAATAATAATAAATGCTAATAAGAAGATAATGCTGGCCGTAACAAAAGCAGCTGGAATTTTGAATTTGTCGTGCTTAGCATAGTCTGTTGTTCTGGCTTTCGCATTGACTGCTCGAATATGAAATGCAGCTTTAACATGTATTAATATAGCGATAACCATTAACGCTATAACCAGCCACCGCACTAAGCCAGCGTTATACCATTGATAGAAAGCTGAGAAACTCGCTTCGGTAAAAAAGCTAAGATTGGTAAGCATATGAAAAATAAGGTAGCCCAGCATAATTAAACCGGCTATGGCCATGCTGCGTTTTTGTAATTGTAATAATGGCTTCATATCAACTTTCCATATCGACAAGAATATCTTCACTATCACGACGTGGTTTTAACTTCTCTTTTTGGATGGTTCTGATGCAACTATTCCAACGTAAGATAGCTTCATCATTATCGTCAGGACTTATTTTTTCTGCTTTTTTATAGTTTTCTAATGCTTCAAAAAAGTAATCGTAAGCAAATGAATGTGACATCGGTTGAGTAATTAAAAAACGAGCTCGGCGTTCATTCAATAAACCGGTGTAGTACAAACGTTGATATTCAGCATCAAGCTTATCTACCGCTTTTAAAATTTCTTTTATCTGGCTTTGTTTTTCCGATTGATTCAACTGATCGGTTAAAGCCAATATATAGATAATAAGTGCTTGTTGATGTGATTCCTCGATATGGAGAATATCTAGGCATATGCTTTCAGCAATCTCAGGTTCAAGTAAAGAACGATACTGAGTCGCTTTTGCCAGTGCAGAATCGATCGCACCGGTATGAATGTTGTGTAATTTGAGTTCCATGGGACTTCCTAATAATCGCTACGTATGACTTCACGAGTCGAACCGTCGCCGCCTTAATCAAACAACTGGCTTTTAATTTAATTCAAAAAAAAGAACATTGCAAATCTCAACTTTTTTTTAAACTCTAAATAAAAGCATAAATGGCGTAAATCAAGCATTTCTGGTATCTTTGCGGGTTTACTAACGTGTCAATTTTGGTTCATTTCATGCAAAGAAAAATTCTTGTTACTAGTGCCCTGCCTTATGCCAATGGTTCCATCCATCTAGGTCATATGGTTGAATATATTCAAACTGATATTTGGGTACGCTTTCAAAAAATGCGTGGCAATGAAGTGCACTATGTCTGTGCTGATGATGCTCATGGCACACCGATTATGTTACGTGCCCAGAATGAAGGCATCACACCAGAGCAGCTTATCGCTGATGTAAGTAAAGAACATCAAGCTGACTTTGCTGAATTTAATATTAGCTTTGATAACTTCCACAGCACGCATAGCCCAGAAAATGAAGCCTTAGCGAGCCAAGTCTATCTGGCAAACAAAGCGGCTGGACACATTACAACTCGCACTATCAGTCAAGCCTATGATCCAGAAAAAGAAATGTTTCTGCCGGATCGTTTTATTCGTGGTGAATGTCCTAAGTGTGGGGCAGATGATCAATATGGTGACAACTGCGAAGCCTGCGGTGCCACTTATGATTCGACAGAATTAAAAAATCCAGTGTCAGCAGTATCAGGTGCCACACCGATTACCAAAGATTCAGAACATCACTTTTTTAAACTCGGTGACTTTGAACAAGATCTACAAGCTTGGACACAAGGCGGTCACTTACAAGATGAAGTTAGTCATAAATTAGCTGAATGGTTTGAAAGCGGCTTGAAAGATTGGGATATTTCTCGTGATGCGCCTTATTTTGGCTTTGAAATTCCTGATGCACCGGGCAAATTCTTTTATGTTTGGTTAGATGCACCGATTGGTTATTTAGCTAGCTTCAAAAACTACTGTGACCGCAGTGGTGTTGATTTTGATGAATTTATGAATGCAGATAGTGAGACCGAAATGGTCCACTTTATCGGTAAAGATATCATCTACTTCCACGCCCTCTTCTGGCCAGCAATGTTACAAGGTGCAGGTTTCCGCTTGCCTAACTCTATCTTTGCTCACGGCTTCTTAACCGTTGATGGCAAAAAAATGTCGAAATCACGTGGCACATTTATCAAAGCACGTACTTACCTTGATCATTTAAACCCAGAATACTTACGTTATTACTTCGCTGCTAAATTAGGTTCAGGCATTGATGATATTGATTTAAATCTCGAAGATTTCCAAAGTCGTATTAACTCTGACTTAGTTGGTAAAGTGGTTAATATCGCCAGTCGTTGTGCTGGTTTCATTAAAAAACGTTTTGATGGCAAGTTAGCTGACTCATTATCAGAGCCTGCATTATTCAACGAGTTCACTGAACAGTCTGATGCTATAGCGCAACGTTTTGAAAACCGTGAGTTTGGCCAAGGCATGCGTGACATCATGGCACTAGCCGATAAAGCCAACCAATATATTGATGAAATGAAACCATGGGCTTTAGCTAAAGAAGAAGGCAAAGGCCAACAAGTACATGACATCTGCACGATGGGGATTAACTTATTCCGTGTTTTGATTGCTTACCTCAAACCAGTATTGCCACAAACAGCAATACAAGCCGAGCAGTTCTTAAATATTGATGCAATGCAGTGGTCAGATATTACAACGCCATTGCTATCTCATGACATCAATAAGTTCAAACCTTTAATGACACGTATTGAGTCAGATAAAATTGCCGCTATTTTAGAAGATTCAAAACAAACAATCGTAGCTGAAAAACCAGTGGCAGAAAAGAAAGGTACAACAGCGACTAACAACTCAAGCATTGAACCTATTTCTGATGAAATCAGCTTTGAAGACTTTGCTAAAATTGACCTGCGGGTTGCTAACATCGTCAACGCTGAGCATGTTGAAGGTGCCGATAAGTTATTAAAATTGACCTTAGATATCGGCCTAGGTGAGAAACAAGTATTTGCAGGAATTAAGTCAGCCTACCAACCTGAAGTTTTAATAGGCAAACAAACTGTGATGGTGGCCAACCTTGCACCACGTAAGATGCGCTTTGGTTTGTCTGAGGGCATGGTATTAGCAGCCGGACCTGGTGGCAAGGATTTATTTATCTTAAATCCTGATAATGGTGCTCAAGCTGGGATGAAAGTTAAATAAAGACGTCAATCTCAAGTCCTAATTAGAAAATAACTAAAAAATAAGGTGACCTACTAACTCTCCGTTTGGGCTAAAAATCAAAATTACATTGTTATATTTTGAGAACATTTTGTAATACTGGAAGTCGTTAACTTGCTTTTGTTTTTCAGCTAAAAACATCATCAATTTATTATTTACTAGCTCATTTGTTTTAATTAAATTAAGAATATCAAGCTGAAACTTTTGAATTTCTGAAAAATGTGTTTGTAGCGGCTGAAATAAATCTGAACGATAAAATGGTGAAATGCTCAACCCGGTATCAGCATATTGACCAAATTGGTATTGCTTATGTTCGATTATTACATCTGGAACATATACTAGCACTGGATGAGATTCGCCAAAATTGTCTAACACGGTTAAATCTACATTTTGTTCAGTGAAATCGGATGCAATAACGGTTAGAAAACTACCCAACCAAAATACTGTAGCAACAGGGCGTTGTTGATAAATTGTAACCATCCCCCAAAGCAAGGCAAGTAATTGGATGAAAACAATGATAGATAAATCCATTGTCCGTTTCTTTGGGTCTTTTTTGGTATTGAAAATAACAAAGGTTAACAGTGGACCAAGAACCAAATCCACACTTGCAGCAATTTTTAAGCCTTCCCAACCACCTGAAACATTAAAATACGGTGAGGGATACCAAAAAAAAATAAGTATGCTGAACAATACACTAAAAATTACTATACTTAGTATGAAGTGACTGGTTGTGGCTGCTATTCTTGTCATCATTTTGTTCTATTTATTTAAGTACTGGTAAAAAAAAACCCTAGCATTAATAAACTAGGGTTTTTAAGTAGGTAAAGCAAGTTTTAACTCATAAGGTTACTAAAGACAATCGCCTTTACCTGAACCAAGACCGCGAGTAGGATCACAGATTGTTCCACCATTTGTCCATTCGATAACTGAGTCTCCGGCAGTAAAACTTGAAGCGTCAGAAATAGTTAAAGCAACACCTGCTGTTGTAGTAGCCCCTGAAGTAGCAAGAATTGTTGCAGCTAGACCAGTGGTAGTTATTGATGGAGAAACAATATTAGCCGTGCCAACAATATTTGGTACTCCGTTACTACCTTCTGTGCAGTTGGCAAATGAACCTGTGTCTTGATAACACAAAGATATTCCTGTTTTAACTGAGCTAAGTTCAGCCATTGAGCTTGCAGCTTTTGTTCGAGACACATAGTCACCGTATGCTGGAATCGCAATTGCAGCCAAAATACCAATAATTGCAACTACAATCATTAATTCGATTAACGTAAAACCTTGTTGAAGTTTTTTCATTCTCTTATCCTCAATATTTAAAAACCGACAAGTAGTATTGCCTTGTAATATTTAATGCAGCTCACGTGCCAGAACATAAACCACTGATTTAATTAAAAATAACAGGCAAAGGGAGCATCAATGCCACCTTTGCAGGTCAGAAAGTGACGTTTTACGTCACTCTGTTTTACATTGTTCGCGTAAATCAGATAATGACCTATTTTTAGGGTACATCTTTGAAGCTGAAAATATAGTTTTACATTTATTATCTACATCCTGTCGATGCATATATGCGGTTAAAATATCTTCATAAATTTTCAACTCAGGCTTTACCAACAACCTACTCTCGGCCCAAGCAATAAATTTTTGTATAGCTTGCTGATCATTTCGGTTTATTGCAGCATATAAATTATTGCGCCTAGCTAATTGCTCGGCATATTCGCTTGTATATATATTCCTAGCCGCCACACCCAAATAAGGAGGTGAAGACTGTTGATTTACAAAACTAACAATATCGCTTTGCGCCCGTGCGGTGTTGTATAAAAAATAAGTAACAATTAACAATCCAATCGCAGTAACAAACCTAACTAACCACTCCGCCGACAAACTGAGTGAAAAATTTCTTGAGCTCAGAGTCGGGTTCAGAATAAGCGATACTATAAAAATAACAACAAACCAATGTGATGAGGAAATATAAAAAGGTAATTCAACTTGGCTATGTAAAGATATAGGTAGTAGCAAAGAAAAATATGCTCCACCTTGCTCCAAACCAAGCTTCAACAAACTTATTGTGACAACGATTACAATACTAAAAATACCTAATAGTGCCAGTACCCCACCCTCAATGGCCCAAAATAATAATTCATTATGTGGATGGCCAATATATTGTGGTAAAACTGCCCCAGGATTTTCTTGGTAAAACTGTTCTACTTCATTATTCCAAGCTTTGAGAAACCCACCAATACCATGGCCAACTATTGGTGACTTTTGTATGGCCATAAGCGAAATCGTATAAATACTTTCTCTAGCATCAGAATATTCTTGTTCTACCATTTTAGTATTTTTATCGATGGTTTTTTCTAAACCACCTTTTGCAGTGAAGGCGCTTACACCAATAACAACCAGTGATAACAATATCAGCTTGTAATTATTTTTATACCTATGTCTATATGACCATAATAAAATACAAAGACTAACTGTTAAGCTCAGTAAGCCAATGCGACTTCCGGATGCAAATATGACATAAGTACTTAGTCCTATTGCTAAGATTAAGGTAGTTTTTTTCCAAAATTTACCTTGAGTTATATAGTCATGGCCCTGTAAATAAAAAGCAACTAACGTAGCGGTAACTAAATATGTTGCATTCACATTAACTTGCTGAAAAACACCGATTGGTGCGCCAGATATAGAATATGGGTACCAACCATTTAAAAATAAAGAATGATTCATTTGTAATAGTGATATAAACGAATGAACAAGACCTGATATAACGAGAATAAAAAGTAGCCTGTTTAAATTGATTTTTTCTCTATATTGAAATAATGCAAATAAAAACAAAACGCCTGTCCAAATGTATATTTCCCTAAACAACCATTCTATTGGGCTCACAATGCCAGACAAAATACTACTAACAAAAATCAGTGCCGGAAAGAGCATAATTGCTAAGTATTGCTTCGGGAAATATATTTGTCTAGTTTTTAAACATGAAAAAATAGCTGCCGTAATTACTATAAAAGCAACAAACCAAACACCAAAATTAAATGGTAACTCTAAGCCTCTTCCGCCCAGGTTAGGTTGATAATATAAAGGGCTAATTAGAAATAGCATTGCCAAAACAATTTCTATCGGTGTCCAGTTAGTTAGTGACTGTAATTTGCTAATACTTTTCATTTAAACATGCCGGAAATTAATAAAGTAAACAATCCTACTGGCCATCACACCGGCTTCAAATCAAATGCCACACAAATACGTTCTTCATTAGAACTAAACGGTATTGTTCGGTGAAAAAGACACGAAGGAAACATCACGATATCACCGACTGTTGGAGCAATTGCTTTAGCTGGAAAGTTGTCGTGTTTTTTCGGGTAATCATCACCATGAGTGCTGACTTCGATACTACCTTCGTGTTCGTGCTGCTTATCCGTTGGCAATGAAATGTATACAGCCCCACTCACCCAACCGTCTTCATGAATGTGTGAGTTTAAATGCCCACCTTGATTCATTTTCACAAACCAAGAGCTAGCGAATTCAAAGTCTTTCGGGAAATCTTTTACATAAGTGCAGTTTTCATCAGCAAAGTTATATTTATAACGTTGAATAGCTTGTTTGACCAATTCACCTAATTGGCGAAATGATGGTTCTGAACGTTTGAATAAGTTACCGGATGATTGCACACCATTAACCAACCTGCCCTGTTTTTTCTCTTCAACATGGGCGTCACGAATATCTGCTAGCAACTGTTCACGTAGACTACTTTCGCCTTTCAACTCTGGAATTTCATTATGAAAAACAAAGTCCATCGGATTGGGACAAAAATTATAGTTATTTTCTGTACCAAAGTTTTCTGCATAGTGCGTGGTTAAAGTCGCCAAGAAAGGTGAGTTATGGTTCTTAGCTTTTAATGCATCTAAACCTTGTTTAAATTCTTCAAACTTAGAGGTTTTATATAAGCAATATAATGAGCGTTCTTGCCAATCAGCAAATTGTGACTTTTGAAAATGCTCTAAAGCACCTTCTAAATCGCCGCTATCATATAAATAAACAGCTAAGCTGTAATTAGCAACCGGCAGAGATGGATCGCAGTCTAAGGCTTTTTTGTAATACGTAACGGATTCATCATAACGCCCCTGATCGCGTAATACTTCGCCTATATTGCTATACACTTCTGCATAGTCCGGCTTCAGCTCTAAGGCGTTATTATAACTATCGATCGCATCGCCTAACTTACCTTCATTTTTAAGTGCTGTGCCCATATTAAAATAGACTTTTGCATCTTTTTGGATCGTTAAGGCACGTTTATAGACTTCAATCGCTTCGGCCAGCAGGCTTTGCTCTTGTAAGACCACACCAAGGTTAACCAAAGCTTCAAAAAAGCCAGGTTCTAATTCAATGGCTTTCTTATAACTATTCGCTGCTTGTTCAAACTTTGACTCCGCTTGTAAAGCTGTGCCTAAATTATAATGAGCATCGGTCAGTGACGGTTTCAATTTCACTGCTTTTTTATAACTAGTAATCGCTTCTTCAGTTCGGTTCAAGTTAGTTAACAAAATACCAACATTAAAGTGCAACTCTGCCACACTAGGATCTATCGCCAATGCTTTACGAAAGGCTGCCACCGCATCTTTAAACTTATTTTGGCCCGCTAAGGCATTGCCATATAAATTATGAACAGCAAATGCATTTGGAAACTGCTTCAACATCTTCTTAGCTAATGCCTCAGCAGCAGCTAGATTTCCTGTATTCAAAGCTTGTAAAACCGGTTGTATTTCTGCTTGTGTGGGTTGTCGTAATTTACTTGGTCGTTTCATTGTCTCACCTGGTTTAACGTTGTTTGTTGCCTACACTAGTTTTTCGTTTTTAATACCGCTGCTAGCCTAACAGGTCTGTAGCCTCCTGATAAGGGTAATCATGTGCCTCAGCGACAGCTTGATAAGTCACTTTTCCTTGATAGATATTAAGGCCTCTACGTAAATATTCGTCTTCATTAAGCGCTTTATCAATACCTTTATTAGCTAAATCAATAATAAAGGGTAAGGTCGCATTCGTAAGAGCAAAGGTAGATGTTCTGGCCACACCCCCCGGCATATTCGCCACACAATAATGAATCACGCCATCTTCTATATATGTAGGCTCATCATGGGTGGTTGGATACGACGATTCAAAACAGCCGCCTTGATCAATTGCCACATCAATAATGACCGCACCATTTTTCATTTTTATTAACATCGATCTAGTTACTAGCTTCGGTGCCGTTGCTCCTGGTATCAATACCGCACCAACCACCATATCAGCACGGTAGACAGCTCGTTCAACCGTATCCGTCGTTGAATAAATTGTTTTAAGTTGTGGCCCAAACTGTTCATCAAGCTCTTTTAGCCTGGCTAACGATTTATCAATGATAGTGACATCAGCGCCCATTCCCATCGCTATTCTGGCAGCATTTATTCCCACTACACCACCGCCTAACACCACAACTTTTGCCGGCGATACGCCTGGAACACCGGCTAATAATATACCCATGCCACCCTGTGTTTTTTCTAATGCATGTGCGCCTGCTTGTACTGACATACGGCCAGCAACTTCACTCATTGGTGCTAACAAAGGAAGTCCCCCAGCTTTATCGGTGACTGTTTCATAGGCAATACAAATAGAATTAGAATCAACTAAGTCTTTGGTTTGTGCAAAATCAGGTGCTAAATGTAAGTAGGTAAACAATGTTTGTTGAGGGCGGAGCATTTTACGTTCCTGCGCTTGTGGCTCCTTAACTTTAATGATCAACTCGGCAACAGAAAAAATTTCACTGGCTAACTCATAAATCTCTGCGCCTGCTTGGCTATACATTTCATTGGTTAGACCAATGGCTTTACCTGCATTGGTCTCAACTATGACTTGATGTCCTAGCCCAACCAACTCTCTAACACCGGCCGGCGTCATGCCAACACGATATTCATTATTTTTAATTTCTTTAGGTACGCCAATTAACATCACAATTCTCCGGTTTTTTGTTGATGCCATTTCTGTTGTAATGGGTTGACTATAAGATTAACACTATGAGATTTCCGTGGGCACAAATACTAAACTCTATTCGCTTGCTTCATTACAGTTTGATAACCGTTTTATACGTGAGTTACCTGCTGATTCTGCTACCGACAATATTCGCCGACAAGTACTGCAAGCCTGTTACTCCTTCGTTCAACCGGCAAAGGTACCTGCTCCACAACTTATTTCTTACTCTAAAGAAGTGGCACAGTTGCTGGATATTTCTGAACAAGACTGCCAGTCAGATACCTTTCTCAATGCCTTTGTCGGCAACCAACTACTCGATGGCATGAAGCCTTATGCTCAATGTTATGGTGGCCACCAGTTTGGTAATTGGGCTGGCCAGCTCGGTGATGGCCGCGCTATTAACTTAGGCGAGGTTATTAATCAACAGGGTCAACGGCAGACATTGCAACTTAAAGGTGCTGGTGAAACCCCCTATTCACGCGGTGGCGATGGTTTAGCAGTATTACGTTCCTCGCTGCGAGAATTTTTATGCAGTGAAGCGATGTTTCATTTAGGTGTACCAACCACTCGTGCATTAAGCTTGATCACCACCGGCCAACAAGTCACCCGTGATATGTTTTACGACGGTCGCCCTCAACAAGAGCTTGGTGCGGTGGTCTGTCGTGTTGCTCCGTCATTCACTCGTTTTGGTAGCTTTGAAATATTTTCTTCTCGTGGTGATACCGATACATTAAAACAACTATTGGACTACACCATTACTACAGACTTTCCTGAGCTAGGTGAGCCTAGTGTTGATGTCTATATAAAATGGTTTAAAGAGGTTGCCGATCGCACTATCGACTTAGTTGTCCATTGGATGCGTGTGGGGTTTGTTCATGGTGTATTAAATACCGATAACATGTCTATTTTAGGTCTCACAATTGATTACGGCCCCTATGGCTGGATCGATAATTACGATCCTAATTGGACACCCAATACCACTGATGCTTCGAATAAACGTTACCGCTTTGGTCACCAAGCTCAAATTGCTCAATGGAACTTAGGTCAATTGGCTAATGCAATATTCCCATTAATTGAACAAGCTGAGCCTTTACGTGAAATCCTCAATCAATTTGCTACTGATTACACTGAGCGCTGGCAAACCATGCGCGCTGAAAAGTTAGGCCTTAGCAGTTTCATTGCAGAAACCGATGAGTCCTTGAACCAAGACTTGCATGTTCTGTTACAACATTTTGAAACTGATATGACGATCTTCTACCGACGCCTAGCCGATATTGATGTCAGTAATTTAAACTTAACTGATGACGCGCTAATAGAGCCATTACTAGCCGCTTATTATGATGCAGAAGCATTGACTGCTGAGGATAAATCACAAATATGTACTTGGTTACGCCGCTATCAACAACGAGCAAATCAAGATGATATTGATGCTGAAACTCGTAAACAAAATATGAATGCGGTTAATCCAAAATATGTTTTACGTAATTACATCGCACAGCAGGCTATTGATGCAGCTGAGCAAGGCGACACCGCATATGTAGATAACTTATTAGAAGTATTACGTCGCCCCTATGATGAACAACCTGAGAATGAACAATTTGCAGCCAAACGTCCTGAATGGGCACGGCAACGGCCAGGTTGTTCCATGTTGTCTTGTAGTTCTTAACTGGAGAACGTCATGACTTTAGCAAACAAGATTACTACCTTAGCTATACTCTTCGTCCTACCGTATACCGCTCAGCTACATGCTAAAGATAACTTCAACACTGAAATTATCGCATCCGGCCTTGGTGTGCCTTGGGGAATGACGTTTATCGCTAACGATAAGCTATTGATTAGCCAACGTGGAGCGAAGATAAGCTTGCTAGATTTGAGCTCTCAACAGTTAACTAGCATCACTGGACTGCCTGAAATAAAAGTTGAGGGCCAGGGTGGCTTATTTGATATTGCCTTATCGCCTGATCATCAACAAACAGGCTGGATATTTATTAGTTACAACAAATATATCAACGGTCAGGGTGCAACAACCCTGGCCAAAGCCAAACTGATAAATGACAAGTTAACCCAGTGGCAAGACATCTTTATTAGTCAATCACGAACCAAAAAATCAGTTCATTATGGCGGCAGAATTAGCTTTGATGACCATGGCCATGTGTTTTTATCTATCGGTGATCGAGGTAAACGTTCTAATGGCCAAGATCTCAGCAATCATGCTGGTTCAATTGTACGATTAACTCTTGATGGTGACACACCTCTTGATAATCCATTTGTTGAGGATAGTAATGCCTTAAATGAAATTTGGAGCTATGGCCACCGGAATCCACAAGGACTGTTTTTCAATACCCAGTCACAGCAACTCTGGTCGATAGAACATGGCCCGCGCGGTGGCGATGAAATCAATCTTGTACAAGCAGGTAACAACTACGGTTGGCCAGTAATTTCTTATGGTAAAGAATATTATGCGCCTTTACCTGTTGGCAAAGGCACCCACCGTCCTGGCATGCAACAACCGATTAAATACTACGTCCCTTCCATCGCGCCAAGTAGTCTCATTCAATATTCAGGCAAGGCTTTTCCACAATGGAAAAATAATTTACTGATCGGGGCATTGGTATTAGAGCACTTAAATATCGTGGCCGTTGATGAGCATGTTCAAGCTAGTAGCGAGCAGCGCCTATTTAATGAACTAGGTAGAATCCGTAATGTCATTGAAAGCCCACAAGGTTGGCTTTATTTAGCTACTGACCGTGGCCAAATAGTGAAAGTAAGCCCCACTACTGATAACGAATAGCAATCACAAAAAATAACTTATTATCACCTAGTACCGTGATTTTTATTTCATCATCTACTTGTTTAGCCAGCAAGGCTTTTGCCATCGGTGAGTCCACGCTGATATTACCTTTTTGGTGATCAATTTCATCAGGGCCAACAATTCGGTACTCTACTACATCACCGTGCTCAGTCTCTAAACTCACCCAAGCGGCAAAATAGATTTTATCCTGGTTATCAGGAACATTAGCCACCACTTGTAGATCGGGCATACGTTTTTGCAAGTAACGTATGCGCCGATCTAAGCCACGCAGCTCTTTTTTTCGGTAAATATACTCCGCATTTTCTGAGCGATCACCTTCAGCAGCCGCAGCTGATAATGCCTGCACCACAAGGCGCCGTTTTACCCAGAGTTGTTCTAACTCTAGATTTAAAACGCTCATACCATTCACAGTAATGTAAGGAGAAGATTTTGCCACGTAGTCGATATAGCCTAAAGCACTATTGTTTAGTTAAAAGTTGCATCAAATGATAATAATTCGGGCTATTAAATTAACCTACTTTTTTCATTATCTCGTCAATATCCGTCATTTTATTCACATTAAAATAGAGACAATCAGATTTGTTTTTACTGGTATAAATACCATCAATTACATTTTCAATTTTGCTAAATAAACCTAAGGCACCGCCACGACTAGATTGATAGTCTTGTGGTGTATAATTCACCACATCATTAATTTCATCAATTAATAATGCATAACGAGGGGTCTTGCCATCCAAGGTAACAAATAACAATACCTGACGCATACCACTTTTAACTTGCTCTCGAGCACGAGAAAATAACGCTCGCAACCGACGTAAGGTGGTTGTTCGCTCATGTCTTAAACGCTCCATCGCTTCATCTGACTTACCGTTATCACGCAAACTCAGCAACTGTTCAGCAAGGTCATGAAGTGCATTATGAGGCTCTTCAAATGCCGCTAACAATTCGGTCAATGTTTCATCACGAGTCTCAAAGCTGCTATACCACTTACCAAACTCACACTCTTTTGCATTCGTTTCTTTAGTAAATGCAACGTCATTTTTAAGAGAAGCTTCTAACGCATTAAACCATTCAATATGATCATTCTCACGTACCGTTAATAACTCTATAAGCTTACTTTTTACATCTAAGCCTGAAGCTATGCCAATTCGATGTGCAAAGTCCATCACAGGTACAACTGCGCCTTGGAACTTAGTCACCCCACAAAAACCTTGCTCTTCAATCGGTAAACGTTGGATCTCGTTAACGTCTTGTCCCAACATCAAAACATTTTCAACATCAAGTCCAAACATCATATCTTCAACAAAAAATGTAAATATTTGCCGAGCTTGATCCGACTTGCCGCTATTTGCCATGTGGTTAGTTGCCATTTTACTATCCTCTCTCAATCTTATATTTCCTGAGTCCGCACGCCCCAACAAGCTTCGGTATAGGCGGCGTCACCACTGGTTAACTTAATCTAGCAATTGATAAAGCAAGAGCTAAGCCAGTTTTTTGTGCAATGTCTGCTGTAGCTTTTTCTCATCGATATTCGCACCAAGAAAACCAGTAACGATCCGTAAATCAGCCTCTGCATTTTCTAAACAACTAGTGCCACCGGGTGATGGCGTCATATTAAAGATAATGCCATTACCTGGATTTATTTTGGCTTCTCCCAACATCAATTTCGACTCTTTTTTATCAATCAATTGTGGTCGAACACCGCCAAAGCCTTTTGCAAAACTAACATCTTTTAATTGTAACGATGGCACGATCTTACGAGCATCTTGTAAAAATAACCAGCGACGTAAACCGGGCACTTCAAACAAAAAGTTCTTGAATATATAGTTACGAATATCTGCGACTTTAAATAAATCCCAAAATACGCGTAATACTCGACTATCTAGACGTAAAACCCGTAAAAACTCAAAAAAAGTACTACTGTTATAACGTTCTAATAAAGGCAGTAATAAGGCAGTGGGGCCAAAACGTGTTTTACCCTCCACCAATACATCAGGATCGCCATGAACTGCTGCAAATGGCAGCTTATCATTCTGAACGGTATAAACCTTGCCGTTGAGAACCTTTGGGGTGAAATAAAAGCTACCAGCTACAGGTAAGCAAGAAAACTCTAAGCCATGGCCCATTTGTTGAGCCAGTAACAAACTGTGGCCACCGGCTGATACCACCACCGACTTTGCTTTGATAATGCGATCTTGAGTATGGATCCAAAACACACCATCATGTTCAATAATCTCTTCAACATGATGATTAAAACTAATTTGTAATTGTTTTTCAGTGTGTTTTTTTGCTTCTATGACAAACGTTTCAGATAACTGCTTAAAATCGACAGCGCTATATTCATCTAACACGGCCAATGCAATACAGGGTTCTGGACGTAGCTTGCCATCAACCATCACCACTCCAGGTTCGATTTCTGCTATTTGCTCTTTTTCCAGTAACTGCATCGAGGTAAACACGTCACGGAAACTTTCAAACCGTTCACGTAATTGTTGACACTCCTTGTCACCGACACCGATCACCATCTTTGGATATTTATAAATAACCTGATCACGATTCGCCAACGTTTCTGTGTAATTGACTACCATTTCAGCTGCAGCTTTTACTTTTGTCGCTTTTTCTATGGTGTAATTTGTTTCAATATCACCGCAATGCAATGTTTGACTATTGTTCTGGCTATGAGAATTAACCTTGGCAACAGCATCATATTTTTCAATTAAAACGATATCTTTAATATCTGAATATTCTGCTAATAAATATAAAAGGGCTGTACCACAGACTCCACCACCGACGATGGCGACTTCGTGAATTTGTTCCGTCATTTTTAACTCCACAATGATTTGCGAGAAATTTTACCAAATCACACGTTCACACACTTAAAAATATATGCCAAAGTGCGCTGTTTTACCACACCTTTTGATGTTTTTTAATCAGGCTTCTTCTTATTCATATCAGACAAAGAAGGAATACTCGATAAAATAGCCTGAATTTCATCCTGACTTGCTGATTTATCTGTAGTTTCTTCATCACTGACTTCATCTTGTTCAAGATCTCTAATCTCAGACAACATATCCTCTAAATCATTCTCACTAGGCAAGGGTTCTTGACTTGCTACCTCCGAATCTAATGATTGTGCGCTAGATTCACTGTTCTCCCCCTCCAAACTCTCACTATATTGTTCGACATCAATGGCATCTTCACCTAGCTCATTAACGGTTGCCTCCAAGTTCCAAACATCGGTTAGCAACTCATCCAGTTCATCTTCGTCAGGTAAAGGCGCTTGCGGTAACTCAACCGCTATCTCGACTTCTGGTTCTGGTTCGACTTCTGGTTCAGTTTCGACTTCTGGTTCTAGTTCAACTGCTGGCTCGGCTTCGAGTTCTGGCTCGGCTTCGAGTTCTGGCTCGGCTTCGAGTTCTGGCTCAGTTTCGAGTTCTGGCTCAGTTTCGACTTCTGGTTCAGTTTCAACTTCTGGCTCAGTTTCGACTTCTGGTTCAGTTTCGATTGCTGGCTCAGTTTCGACTTCTGGTTCAGTTTCGAACTCTGGAGCAGTTTCGACTACTTCAACAACAGGATCAATTTTAACTTCGCGATCAGTTTTAATGCCTAGCTCATTGATTGCAGTTTTTGATACAACGGCAGATTCTGAATCGAGATCAATAGCATTATTTCCGTATACGTCTGGCTGCGTATTGTCCCAAGTCGAGTTTACTAATCCCTTAAGACTGCTACTTTCTTCCGTTTCAGCTTCAAACTCTGGTTCTGTCTCGACTTCTGGCTCAGCTTCTGTTTCGAGTTCTGGTACCGCTTGAGTATTATCTTCTGTTTTTTCTAGCTCGAGTGCAGCCTTTTCTGCCTCTAACTTAATTTGTTGACTTCGAGCTCTAACCTTAGCTCTTAAAGCGTCAAGTTCAGAACTTTTATAGCTAAGAGAGTTCTCAGCTTCTATTTCAACTTCTGGCTCTGTTGGTTCTAAATCTTCAATATGGTTATTTAGAGCAGGTAATTCGTCATCAAGTACATCATCAGAAGAAATTAATACCGCATCCAACACTTTAGAGTTTGTAGTATCAGGTACGGACTCTACCTCAACAGCTGACTCCGTTTTAAACTCCGGCTCTTCAGTTGCTTCATCAATAGGATCAACTTTAACTTCACGATCAGTTTTAATGCCTAACTCATTAATTTCAGTTTTTGGCACAACGGCAGATTCTGAATCGAGATCAAAAGCATGATTTCCGTATACATCTGGCTCCATATTGTCCCAATCAGAATTAGCGTATCCATTAAGACTGTTTGTTAATTTCGTTTCAGCTTCTAACTCTGGCTCGGCTTCGACTGCTGGCTCGGCGACTGCTGGCTCAGCTTCGAACTCTGGCTCTGCTTCGACTGCTGGCTCAGCTTCAACTTCTGGCTCAGCTTCAACTTCTGGTTCAGCTTCGACTGCTGGTTGAGCTTCAACTGCTGGTTCAGCTTCGACTTCTGGTTCAGCTTCGACTTCTGGTTCAGCTTCAACCTCTGGTTCAGCTTCAACTTCTGGCTCTGCTTCGAGTTCTGGTTCAGCTTCGACTTCTGGTTCAGCTTCGAGTTCTGGTTGAGCTTCAACTGCTGGTTCAGCTTCGACTTCTGGTTCAGCTTCGACTTCTGGTTCAGCTTCAACCTCTGGCTCTGCTTCAACTTCTGGTTCAGCTTCAACTGCTGGTTCAGCTTCAACTTCTGGCTCTGCTTCGAGTTCTGGTTCAGCTTCGACTTCTGGTTCAGCTTCGACTTCTGGTTCAGCTTCGACTTCTGGTTCAGCTTCGAGTTCTGGTTGAGCTTCAACTTCTGGTTCAGCTTCGACTGCTGGTTGAGCTTCAACTGCTGGTTCAGCTTCAACTGCTGGCTCTGCTTCAACTTCTAGCTCTGCTTCAACTTCTAGCTCTGCTTCAACTTCTGCTTCAACTTCGACTTCTAGCTCTGCTTCAACTTCTGGTTCAGCTTCGAGTTCTGGTTGAGCTTCAACTTCTGGTTCAGCTTCGACTGCTGGTTCAGCTTCGACTTCTGGTTCAGCTTCGACTTCTGGTTCAGCTTCAACTGCTGGTTCAGCTTCGACTTCTGGTTCAGCTTCGAACTCTTGCTCAGCTACAAACTCTGGAGTAGTTTCGGCTGCTACTTCAGCAACAGGATCTATTTTAACTTCGCGATCAGTTTTAATGCCTAACTCATTAATTGCAGTTTTTGGCACAACGGCAGATTCTGAATCGAGATCAAAAGCATGATTTCCGTATACATATGGCAGCGTATTGGCCCACGCAGAATTAGCATAGCTTTTAAGTCTATTGCTCTCTTCCGTTTCAACTACTGGCTCAGGGTCTACTTCAGCTTCTAGCTCTGCTTCAACTTCTAGCTCGGCTTCAACTTCTGGCTCGGCTTCAACTTCTGGCTCGGCTTCGACTTCTGGCTCGGCTTCGACTTCTGGCTCTGCTTCGAGTTCTGGTTCAGCTTCGAGTTCTGGTTCAGCTTCAACTGCTGGTTCAGCTTCAACTGCTGGTTCAGCTTCAACTTCTGGCTCTGCTTCGAGTTCTGGTTCAGCTTCAACTGCTGGCTCTGCTTCAACCTCTGGCTCTGCTTCAACTTCTGGCTCAGCTTCAACTTCTGGCTCTGCTTCGACTGCTGGCTCTGCTTCGACTGCTGGCTCTGCTTCGACTGCTGGCTCTGCTTCGACTTCTGGCTCTGCTTCGGCTGCTGGCTCAGCTTCAACTTCTGGCTCAGCTTCAACTTCTGGCTCAGCTACAAACTCTGGAGTAGTTTCGGCTGCTACTTCAGGATCTATTTTAACTTCGCGATCAGTTTTAATCCCTAGCTCATTGATTGCAGTTTTTGGGGCAACGGTAGGTTCTGAGTCGAGATCAATAGCATGATTTCCGTATACATCTGGCAGCGTATTGGCCCACGCAGAATTAGCATAGCTTTTAAGTCTATTGCTCTCTTCCGTTTCAACTACTGGCTCAGGGTCTGCTTCAGCTTCTAGCTCTGCTTCTTCGTCTATAACTTCTGCTTCAACTTCTGCTTCAACTGCTGGCTCAGCTTCAACTGCTGGTTCAGCTTCAACTGCTGGCTCTGCTTCGAGTTCTGGTTCAGCTTCGACTTCTGGTTCAGCTTCAACCTCTGGCTCTGCTTCAACTTCTGGCTCAGCTTCAACTTCTGGTTCAGCTTCAACCTCTGGCTCTGCTTCAACTTCTGGTTCAACTTCGACTTCTAGCTCTGCTTCAACTTCTGCTTCAACTTCTGGCTCTGCTTCGAGTTCTGGTTGAGCTTCGACTTCTGGTTCAGCTTCAACTTCTGCTTCAACTTCTGGTTCAACTTCGACTTCTAGCTCTGCTTCAACTTCTGGCTCTGCTTCGAGTTCTGGCTCTGCTTCGAGTTCTGGTTGAGCTTCGACTTCTGGTTCAGCTTCAACTGCTGGTTCAGCTTCAACTGATGGCTCTGCTTCGAGTTCTGGTTCAGCTTCGACTGCTGGCTCTGCTTCGAGTTCTGGTTGAGCTTCAACTGCTGGTTCAGCTTCAACTGCTGGCTCTGCTGCAACTGCTGGCTCACCGCTAGCATCAGCCATCAATGCTGTGAGCATTTCTTCTTCGCTGGAATACGCTTGTTTAGTTTCGTCGCTCGCTGAATCAGAAGCAATGTCTACTGATTCAGCTTTAAGCTTTTTTGAAAGGTCGTCCTCTTCTTCATCTTCATCAACAGCGGCGAGATCTATCCCGTCACCATCATCAACTATATCCTCATCCATTCCGGCAAGTAAGGCATCAATATCATCTGCAGAAACGGCTTCATTACTTTGTTCTTCTTTGCCACCGATTTCAACAGCAGTGTCATCCTCCTCAACACTGACTACAACTTCTAAATCATCGTTTTCTGAATCTAAACTCTCTGCCTGCTGGTCATCTTCAGCTGAGGTGACTTCGAGTTCATCTACTGCTTCTTCAGCTGCTGTGACTTCGAGTTCGTCTACTGCTTCGTCAGCTGATGTGACTTCAAGTTCATCTGTTACTTCTTCAGCTGATGTGACTTCAAGTTCATCTGTTACTTCTTCAACTGATGTCACTTCGAGTCCATCTGTTACTTCTTCAGCTGATGTCACTTCGAGTTCGTCTGTTACTTCTTCAGCTGCTGTCACTTCGAGTTCGTCTACTGCTTCGTCAGCTGCTGTGACTTCAAGTTCATCTGTTACTTCTTCAGTTGGTGTTTCACCGCCCACTTGTAATGCTTTATATTCAGCTAATAACTGCTCCATCTTTTCGGCAGTGACTTCAATTTGTTCATTCAACGGTAAGTTATCACTAGGCACAGCCACACCGCCGACCGGAGTGAGGTCTAAACTCGCGTCAATAGCTTGTTCTAGCTTAGTTGGTAAGGATGCCAGTGCTTTAGAATCATGCTCAACGTACATCGCAAGCAAGCTTTTATATATTTGCTGTTCACGCTCTTGAAAGTCAATAGCAGCTTTATCTAAGGCATCGCCGCTTAAGCCATACTTTTCAGCTAAGGTTGCTGATAACTTCTCAATACGACGTTCTTTATTACGTTTTAGCTTTTTCACCACCATAGCTGCACTCGTTTGAATATGCTTGGTTTTTTTATTTGCTCTTATAATAAGCCAAATAGCCAGCGCTGCGAATAGTGCTGCTAACTCATAGGCTAGCATTTGATAAATAGGGTCTGTCATATCCATTTACAATTCATCTCCCGGATTAGCTACAGCAGACTTCCGTCGCCATACAAACACACCAATTCCCACCAATAATATAATGATGAAATTACCTATTATCAGTGTCACACTTGAAGCAGCTTCAGGTTGCATACTCTCATCAATTTCAATTTCTGGAAACAGATCATCATCTGCTTCGATTAATAAACTATCTAACTCGTCATCAATGGCTGCTTCAAGATTATCTTGTCCATCCATTGCTAATTCATCAACATCCTCGTCAACAGGCTCATCAATAATTGACTCTTCTACAGCCGGCTCATCTATTTCTGGAAGTTCTAACTCAGGCTTTTCTTGCTCTGGTTTATCACGATCGATTAAAACTATAGGACTAGGCTGTAAGAATAAACTACGACCTTTTACTGTTTCACCGCGAATTTGTAACGCTAAACTATAATTATCACCAGGTTGTAGATCGGCTAATGTTAACTGCCAGTTATCATCAGCATTTATCATTACATCATACGACCATTCGCTACCATCTGGTGCAGTTAACATAGCTGCAATTGATAAGTTCTCACGTTTAATCAATTCAACATCAGGCTTTAAGGTTATCCGGTGGGTCCGTGTCGCTTCTTCAGTTAATTGCTCGATCTGTACTTCAAATGGCGTCTCAACTACATTAATACTTTGACGACGTTGCCGTTCAAAAGTCGCACTGCGAGTGGTTATCACCACATCATTTCGACCGGGTTGAAATGAGTCACCAATATTGGCGCGATACACTCCTTGTTGTTGCTGAGAATTCAACTCGCTGAGCAAGGCATCCGCCATCTCATTCTCTTCTTTAAGCTCTGCATCAACTAAGTTTAGAAAATCTTGTCTGACTATCACTTCGCCTTTTTCTGTCAGGCTTGCTTCAAAATCAAACGTTTCACCAATTAGAATATTATTAGGTAAATCTGTAGTTTGTAATTTGAGATCAGTGACAACCATGACCCGATTATCAGGATCTAAATCTGCGTCAATTTTCCAGCCACCAACAAGCGGATTATCAATGGTGATGAGGTCGTAACTATCCTCATGATGCCAGCGAACAGTGCTAGGCAATTCATCCCTATTCAAACGTGATTTATCCGGCATGACCAGTTGAGTTTCACGCGTATCTTGCTGACGAAAGACTAATAATGTCATCTCTGACACACTATCATCTATCTGGAAGTTATTATCTGTCAACGGAACCGTGTCACGTTGAGCCGCTTTTTCAAACAAATGTAAAAACACCCGTTGTAATTCATCAGCCGTATCCACCTGTTCGTACCAACCATCCGTAGCAATTGAGATTGCTCTTAACAGGTCATGGTCTGCATTTGCAGATAAGGCAATGGTATGAACAGCCACACCATTCTTCTTCAAGCGAGGTACTAACGTATCTAATATGCGTTGTCGTGACTTTTTACTGACAGACTCATCTTTGGAAACATCAACCAAACCATCTGATAATAAAATAACACTGCGACGAACTGTTTCATCGGCGGTTTTGTGGCTGGCCGTAGCTTTATTGAGTGCTTGCTCGATATTGGTAAATAGACCATAGGAATGGATATTATTTGATTGGCGTTCTGCTTCTATTTTCCACGCTTCATTTACTTCACGTATCGGCACTAACATATTGACGTACTTGGCAAATGTCCAGACACCCGCCTTTGAATCATCAGGTAACAAACCCACAACTAACCGTAATGCCGGTGATCTCAGGTTGTTGGGATCATTTTTTTTCATGCTGCCAGAAACGTCGATCAAAATACGTACATCGCTTACTGGCTCTGGCGTTACGGCCAAAAGCTGCCGTGTTGGCGCTAACATGGCCAATAGCAACAGCATTAACAGATATTTATTGAAAGGTATCATACACCCATAACCTATTGTTATTATTAACAAGCTTCGCTAACCGACTGAAATATAACGACGGTTTTCCGACAGATTGTTGAAAGTTACAAGGGTTATGCAGGTTTTATGCCGTTATATTGCAATAACGGCTAGATTTTAATGCTGAGCTAGCGTCCAGCAAGTAACATGGTTTAGATCAGGTCTAAACCATGTTGCAAGTCAGCTTGGATATCTTCAACGTTTTCTAAGCCGACTGAAATTCTAATCATGCCATCAGTAATGCCAGCCTGAGCTTTAGCTTCATCAGTCAAACGACCATGTGTGGTTGTTGCTGGATGAGTGATGGTTGTTTTAGTGTCACCCAAGTTCGCAGTAATAGATAACCACTCAGTTGAGTTGATTAATGCCCAAGCGCCTTCTTTTCCGCCTTTAACTTCAAACGCAATGATGCCGCCAAAGGCTGATTGTTGCTGCTTAGCGAGTTCATGTTGTGGATGAGAAGTTAAGCCAGCATAAAACACGTTAGTCACTTGTGGCTGTTGCTCTAACCAGGTAGCTAATGCTAACGCTGAAGCTGAATGAGCATTCATTCGTAACTCTAAGGTTTCTAAGCCCTTTAAGAAAGTCCAGGCATTAAATGGACTCATTGTTGGGCCAGCCGTTCTCAAAAACCCATACACTTCTTCGCCAACTAATTTACTGTCACCGACAACCGCACCACCAATACAACGACCTTGGCCGTCTATATATTTCGTCGCGGAGTGAACCACGATATCAGCACCTTGTTTTAGTGGTTGTTGCAATGCTGGAGTACAAAAACAATTATCAACAATTAACAAGCAATCATTTTCTTTTGCTAATGTCGATAATGCTGCAAGGTCGGCAATATCATTTAACGGATTAGATGGTGTTTCTAAAAATAACGCTTTGGTATTGGGCTTGATTGCTTGTTTCCAAGCATCAAGATCGGTTAACGCAACATAATCAGTTTCAAGACCAAATTTTGCTAAGTACTTATCAAATAAGACTCGAGTTGTTCCAAAGATGCTACGAGATGAAACAATGTGATCGCCAGCGGCAAATAAGCCCATAAATGTCGATAGTATCGCTGACATGCCTGATGAAGTTGCCACGGCAGTTTCACCACCTTCTAATGAGGCTAGACGCTGCTCAAAAGTACGTACCGTTGGATTAGTAAAGCGAGAATAAATATTACCCGCTTCATCACCACTAAACCGAGCGGCGGCTTGTTCAGCGCTATCAAATACATAACTAGATGTCACAAAGATAGGTTCTGCATGTTCATTTTCAGCCGTGCGAACCTGGCCGCTACGGACGGCACGTGTTGCAAAACCTTTGTCTTGGTTTGAATAAGTCATATTGAGAATATCGCTGAAAAATACAAAAACGTAATTTTAAAGATTGCTAAGCTATGTGGCCAGCGTTTTTATTTCTATTAATGAAATATCATCTGTTGGTGCAGCACCATTAGCAAATTCCTCTACTGCTATTTTTATAATATCTAGTCGGCCCTCTAACCCCACATCAATCGCCAAGATTTGTTCAAACTGGTCTTGGCCAAGCATTTCACCGCTTGGTGTTTCAGCTTCAGTCAAACCGTCACTATATATATAGACGCTATCTTCTGAATCTAAGTCGAGTGTGATTATTTCCATTTCATCTTGCTGGTATTTCATCACCCCCAACGGTAGATGGGTTGATAAGACACGCTGCTTAATTTTTCCCGCTTTATCCACCAGCAATACTTCGGGTAAACCGGCATTCCAAACTTGAGCCTGATCACGTACAGCATTGATATCTATACCTACTATGCAACAAAATATACCCGTAGGTAATAATGTATCTAGTTTATTATTTAGCTCTTCCATCAATATTTCTAACGGCAAACCTTTTGCTGTTATCGCGGTATATATTGATGAGACAGGCACCGCACCTAATGCAGCTGGTAAACCATGGCCAGTGAAGTCACATAAAACAATGCGTAAGCCGCCATCTGCTAGCTGTGATGACAGCACCATATCACCACTAAAAGCTCCCATCGGTTGTGACCAAGATCTAAGCTCAGGAATCACATCATTATTACTGGCGGTGATATTTGAAAAAACATGTTTAGCAATCTCTTCTTCCTGCTCTAGCAAAGCTTGTTTTTCTTTTAAAGCATCTAGTGCTTCACGTAAGCGATCATCCGCTAGTTTTTTCTCAGTGATATCGTTACGTATAGCAATATAACTTTTCGGCTTACCGTCTTCGCCCAAAAAAGGAATAATGGAACTAGCGACCCAGTAGATGCGGCCATCTTTTGCTTTATTACAAATATCACCCTGCCAAACCTTACCGTTAGTAATGGTTTTATACATATCGGTAAAAAAGGCTCGGTCATGGTGACCAGAATTTAATATTCTATGGTTCTTGCCCAGTAATTCACCTTGGCTATAACCACTTATTTTGGCAAACAATTCATTGGCAAAAATAATCGTACCACTGACATCGGTCACCGCCACAATGGCATGTTGATCTAAGGCGTATTGTTGATCAGCTAATTTTGTCAACGCCGCTTTAGCTTCAATATTACTGTCTTCTAATGCTCCAATGTATTGACGACGCACATCCAGCATCTGGTTGAACGACTCGGCTAACAAACCAATTTCATCATTCGACTCGACAGATACTTTCTTCTCCGTATCACCTTTAGCAACCACGCGCACTACACTGGCCAGGTTGGCAATGGGCTTGGTGATTCTTCTAGCCTGAAATACGGCTATAGCGCTAACCAGCGCAGCCACTGCTACCATCACAATTGTCATAACATAACGTAAAAACTCTGTTGCTTGTAACGCTTCTTCTTGATTCACTTCACTCACTAATACCCAGTCTAAATCAAAAATTTCAGTGTTATGATACTGGCCTATAACAGCAACTCCTTCCGGCCCAGTATAAGAAAGAACTGTCGTTTCAATTGAGTTAGCTTGCTGCTCTAACAGATCTTGCTTCAGCCAATTAACAAACTGCTCAGTCTGTACATCACGTGCTAATACTTCACGCCAATCACCATTTTTCAACGGTGTACGCAAATAACCATCCCGCCCGACTAAATACTGATGCAACGAACTATGTTGAGAAGAAACTGTGCCTAAAATATTAAATAAACGATCTAAGCTCAATTGCACCGCAATCACGCCAATTTTGTCGCCTAAATCATTGAGCAAGGGTGCAGTCATGAAGCTAACCAGCGATGTATCACCCGGATAATAGCGCTCTAAATCTGAAAAACCGACTTCACCTGTAGATAACGTATTTCGCACTATTTGAGCAAAGTTGGTTTGCGTATAAGCACCATGAAATAAATTAGTGCCCCAATCTGATTTCTTTTCGACGCTATATAAAACATTACCTTTATTACCAATAAGTAATATATCGTGAATATAGTCATAACGACGGCTGAGTGATACCAAACTGTTAGGGCTGTTATCAACCCTTCTCACCCAATCAAAACTTTTAATGTATTGGTCAAGTGACAGCTGGCTACTAGCTAAACCAAGTGTTAATTGTTGTACTAAGGTGACATTCTCATAAGATTCAGCCTGACTGCTGATATCTTTTTTCCTATTTTCAAACCAGTTAGTAAGATATGCCACCGACAACGATGCTGACTGTTGTAATTTATCTGCAGCTTCAAGACTCAAACTCGTTTTTGATTGATGGTAGTTAAACCAAGAAATACCAAATAGGGGCAACAAGGCCAATAACATAAACCAAATAATCAACCGTTGACGAATTGACCTGAATTTTTCCGCGATTACACGGGTCTCTTTATGAGTGTTACTGTTCATTTGTTTATTCTATCTTTGTAGAAAATTGTGTATCAGCAAAGTCATCTATATCAACCGCTTGCTTTAAAATTTTGCCTTCAACTGCGAGATCCATGATTTGTTGTAAGCCTGCTTTATCAACATTAAGGTTTTGATAATTAATAACGCGTAGCTCTGGACTCAGGCTAGCTATTATTGCTGCTGGAGTATGTGCAGGGATATGTCTTTGTACGATCTTGACAATCATTTGCAATGCTTCGCCCCCTTCATTTCTTGCTTGCTCAATATCTTCACCTGCTTGATGAATATAGGCCATCACTTCTTTAACGGCTGCATTTTTATTTGCTATAGCATGATCTGTCGCTAAGGCGATGCACTCAACATGACCGTCTTGCCATGGCATCACATCTTTTGAATACCAAGCGACATGACCAAAGCCACCTGTTTCTACAATATCAGCCCAAGGTAGAGACTGCTCAAACGCAGCCGCTATCGCTCGATTACTTTTACTTTTAATGAACACCGGTGATTTTGGTGGCGCAACCGCAATAGCCAAAACTTCAGCATCGTCGTTCGACGATAAACTCATCGTTAAACCATGCTGTTTAAGATAGCGATATAACACAACGGTATGGGTGGATAACAAATGTGGCATACCAATTTCAGTGGCCACGCCGGTTTGTTGGTATACATTCTGTAACGCTTCGGCCACTTTCGCATCTGGCAGGCGTTGCTTACGTGCTACAGCAACTTGCACATACTGATTTAGTAAATCGTTGATAGCCAATGCATTGCCATCACGATGCATTAATCCTATCCAGCGAAAATGAGGTTGTTCATTAAACATATCCATCGCCAGCGGACTCATCACATAGGCCATATCGACTTCACCAGATTGAAAATAGGCGCGCAGTAAATCCCAGTTTTTCATTTGCTCGATCTGAAAATCGGCAAACTGCATCTGATCACGATAACGCTCATAAGCAACAAGTGCAGCATAGTGATCTGCTAAGGGAATATACAAAGCCTTAATTGTTTGTTTTTCAGTAGCTTGAACAGCCGGTTCGGCATAGCTACTCGTTGTAGAGAAAACTACAAATAGAGTGCAGAATAATGAAATCGTCAATCTGTAAAGATGAAACATAGCATATCTCCTTATACAGCAGCTTCGATGTAATCGTGCCTTCAAGGTAGATAGTATGTGTGCCTAGAGACTAGGTCAAGAAAGGATATTCGAGTATTGTAGATTCAGTATTTGAGGAGTCAGATGACTAGCCCCCTCGTACTTACTATTTTAGTTAGTAGTTAGCCAGCCTTAACAATAAGGCTGACTAACACTAAAACCGAAGCTTATTTTGGTTGGTACAAGACAGTGAACATCGCCACTCGGTCTAGGCTGTTATAACCATCGTTAGTTTGATATTCCTTATCAAACAAATTTGACACATTGGCTTGTAGTGACCAATCTTGGGTCAGTTGATATGCTGCTCGTAAGTCGACTAAGCCATAACCACCCAAGCGGTTATTGTTATCTGCATCATCATAGCGGTGGCCACTTAATTTCCAGCTTGCACCTGCTGACCAATCTCCCCAATTATTATCAATATTTAAGTTTAATAAACGTTGAGCACGTCCTTCTAACACCTTGCCAGTCTCTTCATCTTCAGGTTTTAAGAATGAAGCATTTGCAGCAATGTCCCAGCCAGATAGTGTGGTCGCCACATCAAATTCAATACCTTTGATTTTTGCTTTATTCACATTTTTAGGCGGCCAACTCGCAATCAAGTTTTTAATCTTATTTTGATAAGCGTTAACTCCCCAATCAATTTCTCCATAAGAGCCTTGTAACCCAAAGCTAAAAGAAGTCGACTCTTCAGGTTTTAACGTTGGATCACCAGCAGTTGGCCAATAAAGTTGATTAAAAGTTGGCGCTTGAAATGCTGTGCCTGCATTCACTACAAACCTAAGGTTATCTTGTAATGTATAGCCCCACTCTGCCGTACCGGTATTATGCGAACCAAAAGATTCATTATCATCATGGCGAGCACTTAATAACCAGCTATGTTTAGCTGCATTTGCCTGCCAACTAATATAAGCCGCCTTATTATCACGTGATGTTTCTTGATAGTCTTTGGTGCTTTCCACATCATCAACTTCATAATCTAAACCGAGATTTAAAGTGTGATTAGGATTAATAGTTATCGCATTGCTGATGTTCACAAAACGATGACGAGTATTATATTCAGAGCTAAAGGTCTTATTTTTATAATCTTCTAATTGATCACGAGACTCACCAAATAAAACAGATAACAACCAACTATCATTGACTTGCCAATCTGCATTAGCGCCCAGCACTTGCTGTACAGACTCACCATGATAATCAGCACTGACAGTAGAGCCGTCATAATCATTTAAACCATCACTTCTAACGAAGTTGGCACCGATATTAATATCATCGTTCAGCTTGTGCTGAATTCTGGCTGAGACACTGTTATTGCGGTAACCATCATGATCTAAGTTCTTATCTTCGCGGGCATGAATACCTGCTGTCGATTGATGGTTAAAACTTAAGTTATACCTTGTTGATTCATTACCACCACTCACTCCAGCTGAAGCTTGCTGTGTACTATGAGTTCCTGTACTAAGCTTGGCATAAGGCTTAAAGCCTTGCTGACCTTTACGGGTGAAAATTTGAATGACACCACCGATAGCTTCTGAACCATATAAGCCTGAACGTGAACCTCTGACTATCTCAATTCGCTCAATTTGTTCAACCGGAAAGTGCTGTAAAGCGGCAACACCTTTTGTTGCTGAGCTCCACTTAACACCATCAACTAGGACCAATACTTGCCTTGCGTTAGAACCACGCATATAAAGATCAGTTGTTTTACCTAAACCACCACTCACCGTCATATCTATGCCTGGCTGACGTGATAATAAAGTTGGTAGGTCATTGATTTGTAGTCGTTCAATATCAGCACGAGTTACAACTGTTGTGGGGGCTAATAAGTTATCTGATGGCATTCTATTTGTCGTCACTGTCAAAGTGTCCAAATAGTCATCAGCAAATGTAGGTAAAGAAAATGTAGACGCTGCAATAGCAGCAAAAGTAAGACGTGCAGACACACGTAAGGCTGAAAGCCCTTGTGAAGTTTTCATTCTTTCTCCTGAGGATACGCTCACCCGCGATCCAGGTATTAATAAAAAGACAAACAATAAGGTTTGTCATGAAACTTCAGGCAGGTCTCCGGACTCATGTTGTCGCTTTCGCAAAAACAAATCGCCTTCCCATGAATGAATCACAGTGGCTGATTGATTTATTTTTCAACATTTACCGTTGCGGGGGCAGTGTTGGAGTTGTCATTAATAGTGACGCACCAACTTCCCTTTTAACTCTAACATCATGTCAGAGCACCTGAAGATGGCGCGAATAGTATGATTCTTGATTAAATGAGTCAACTATTATTTAAATAGTTTGCTACGAACAATCACAGTGTTAACACCTTATTCCACCACGACTTTCAGCAACCGTCCTCGAAAGAAGGTTATGGTGAGAACGACTTGTACTCATTGACACTTAATTAGTAAAAAAATTATTATATGTCGCTGCTTTAGGTGTTATCTGTAATACATTTACTGATAATTAAACGGGAAGCTGGTGAGTCATATTTATTATGAAAGTAAGTGACGAATCCAACACTGCCCCCGCAACGGTAAGCGAGATAAATTAGATCCTATGCCACTGTGATTCATTCATGGGAAGGCGGTCTAATATAGACATTCTCGTAAGTCCGGAGACCGGCCTATTGCTATATCAACAATATTGCGGTGGGCGATATCCAAGTTTTGACTGCAGTTCATTTGAACTGTTATCTACTTGTTCCTCCCTTCCGTAAATTGTCCTTTACCCAAAACACGCGCGGGTCGGCGCATACGGAAAATGAATGAAAACAAGTAAATACCTAGCAACAGCTATTTTAGCTTCTATAGCTAACACCGCTTTTGCAGAGTCCATCACTTTAGAGCCAGTCTTAGTTTCAGCTACCAAGACTGAAACGACTGATGTTGACGCAACTTATGCCTCTGAAGTTTATGATGCCAATGACATTGCATCATCGGGTGCACAAGACATCTATGCATTTTTAAACCAAAATACCTCTGTTAGTGTTCTACCAGCTTTTGGTAACCCATATAGCCAATTGCTTGATATGCGTGGTTACGGTATTGGTGATGGTTATCAAAATATCGCAATTACTGTTAATGGTCGTCGCCTTAACAACATCGATATGACACCAGCGTTATTAAGTTCAATTTCTCTCAAAAATATCAAACGTATAGAAATCACCAAAGGTAGTGGCTCAGTAATCTATGGTGATAATGCGACAGCCGGTTCAATCCAGATTTATACCAATGATGAAGTCAATCATCGTGTAGGTGTTGCATTTGGTAATGCTGGTCAGCAGACCGCTTCTTTTTCTACCGGCTATGCCCATGACTATTTCAACTTAGCAGTATCTGGTGACCATTCTGAACTTGATGGTTTTAAAGATGATGACACCAATGGTTTCAGTGATGAGTCTAGCAATGCTAATTCGCATGTTGCACTCGATATTATGCCAACCGATAACCTTAAAATATCTGTCGGTAGAGATCACTCTACGATTGATACACGCTACACAGGTTCTATGACGCTTGCTGAATATAAAGATGAGCCTGAACAGAATAGCGGTAATGCTTATAACCAACATAGATTCCATACCGATACAACATTCTTTGGTATAGAAGCAGATATTACTGATCGCTTACAAATTTCATATAACCACTCCGATGAAGACAAAGTTGTAAATTGGGTAACATGGGCAAGTGTCAGTGAATACAACTCTAAAAGTGATGAAGTTTTACTAAAGTATGGTGCTGATAATTTCAACATCACGACTGGTGTTCAACGTTTTGATGGCGAAAGAGATGCATTTGGAAATGTCACCACCAAAGAAAATACAGGTTACTTTATCCAAGGTAACTACTTTTTCGGTGATACCACGATATCTCTAGGTGGACGTAAAGAAAATGTTGAATACGACTACTCTTCTACATCGGCTAGTTCAAATGACGATCACGATTTATATGCCTACGATATCGGTTTAAATCAACGCATCAATGCTCGTTTATCGCTATTCAGTAACTTCAATACCTCATTCCAAGCACCAGATATTGATCGTTTTTTCAGCTCAGGTGCTACGTTTAATGGTTTTATTGAACCGACTAAAGTTAAAACTTTTAATATTGGTTTAAACCACGTTACAGAAAATGATAAAACAAAAGTCACCTTCTATGGTTCTGATTTAGATAATGAAATTTATTATCGTAAAACGGGCCTATTCACAGGCTTTAACACGAACATAGATGAATCTTATAAATATGGTGTAGAAGTACAAAACCGTCATAAATTTAATGAGCAATGGTTAACCTCGGTTACTTATGCGTATACCAGAGCAATTATTGATAATGAAGATGAAGGTAATGGCAGTTATGACGGGAAAAATCTACCCGGTGTATCACGTCACAATGTAACGGTAGCAGTACATTATTCACCAACAGATAACTCAAAGTTTGTGTTATCCCATAATTACCGTAGTAAGGCATATGCAGCAGAGGATTTTGCTAATAACTTTTCACAAAAACAGCCTCATTATGAATCAACAAACCTTACTTACAACTTCAGTTATGACAAAATATTATTAACCGCTAGTGTTAATAATATTTTTGATAAAAGTAATGGAATCTTAGTTAGAGAAGATGCTATTTATCCAGTTAACTTTAGTCGTAGTTGGACTGTAGGTGCACAATATAACTTCTAAAGAAGCTAGAAAAAACGCTTGCCATTAATTTGGCAGGCGTATTTTTTTAAAGTTTATTATTTTTAAACCCTAGGTGTCATTAGGTTGAAAAATGCTAATGAGTAAACGGGAATCTGGTGCGTCTTAACTGACAACTCCAGAGCTGCCCCCGCAACGGTAAGTGAATAGTTTATTCATGAGTCCGGATACCGGCCTAAGGTAATACCTGCATAAGCTTGCTTATGTTTTTTTCCTCAATTGTGTGCGGGTCGGCACGCAGGAGACAATATGTTTACACTATCTAACCGCCAACAAATCGCTGTCGGATTATTACTTATCGCTTTAATGGCCTTTACGCGTGGCCATCATTTTTCCACCATCAATCATCTTCCTAGTGCATCTTGGGCGGTATTTTTTCTTGCCGGCTTTTATGTTTCATCTAAAGCTCTATTTCCACTGTTATTACTTGAAGCCGGATTATTAGATTATGCAGGCATCACTTATGGTGGTGTCAGCAGTGCTTGCATTTCTCCTGCTTATATTATGTTACTTCCTGCTTATGCCAGCCTATGGTTTGCAGGTAAATGGTATAAGAATCGTTACCAGTTTAACTGGCCAACTTTGTTGCCATTAACGGCTTCTATTGTTGTGGCAAGTGCAGTTAGTACAGTGTTATCCGGCGGTGGTTTTTACTTCTTGTCAGGACGTTATCCTGAGCCAACATTAGTTGAATACGGCGCTCGTTTTATTAACTACTTTCCAAGTTCGTTAAGTAATATTGCGTTTTATATTGCTTTGGCAATGGCTTTCCACGTTTTAGCTGTTTCGGCTAACCGCGCATTAGGCCACCGTCAGGAAGGTTAACCTTGAAAACAAACTGTTCTGCAGTAGTCATTGCAGCCCCAGCTTCCGGGCAAGGTAAAACGACAGTAACGGCCACATTAGCACGTTATTATTGCCAACAAGGAAAACAGGTTCGCGTGTTTAAAGCCGGACCTGATTTTCTTGATCCTACTATTCTCGAAGTAGCCAGCGGCCATCCGGTTTATCAATTAGATTTATGGATGGTTGGTAAACCTGCTTGTCAGCAACTTTTAGCTGAGGCCGCCCAACAAGCCGATGTTATTTTGATTGAAGGTGTCATGGGCTTATTTGATGGCGATCCATCGACCGCTGATCTTGCTACTACCTTTGGCATTCCGGTATTGGCTGTTATTGATGCCTCAGCAATGGCTCAAACCTTTGCCGCTTTAGCCTATGGCTTACAGCATTTCCAAAGCGACCTTCCCTTCGCTGGTGTGTTTGCAAACCGTATTGGCAGCGAACGTCATTACCAAATGTTGATTGATGCATTGCCTGACGATGTGAACTGCTTTGGCGCGCTGCCTAGACAAGTAGAATCAGCGATACCAAGCCGCCATCTTGGTTTAGTTCAAGCCAATGAAATTGACGATTTAGACCAACGCTTAGATCAATATTGTTCAAAGTTAGTGATTGAGCCAGCGACCGTATTGCCTCAGGTGGCAATCGACTCTGCAGTCACAGATAAAATAGCAGCGAAGTTACAAGGTCAAACCATTGCGATAGCTCGTGATGCTGCATTTTCATTTATCTATCAAGCTAACCTTGCTCTATTACAACAACTCGGTGCGGAGCTCGTTTTCTTTTCACCGCTGACAGACTCGACGTTACCCGCTGCTGATAGCATTTATTTACCCGGTGGCTATCCAGAATTACATTTATCAGCATTAGCTGATAATCAGCCAATGAAGTCGGCTATTCAGCAGCATTTCGACGCCAATAAACCTATCGTCGCTGAATGTGGCGGCATGTTGTATTTAACCAATTCGATCACTGATAAACAGGGTGAGCATGCTGAGATGGTTGGCATACTCGCAGGTGATGTCACCATGCAACCACGATTAGCAGCATTGGCATTACAACAAGTCAGCCTAAACAATAAATCGTTACGGGGTCATACTTACCATCACTCCACTTTTGCGAATGAACTAACGGCAATTGCACAGGCTGAAAATCCAAATGGCAACCATACTCATGAAGCGGTGTATCAACAACAACGCTTAACCGCTTCCTATATCCATTTCTATTTTCCATCTAACCCTGATGCAATCGTAGAACTATTTCTGCCATGACCGACAATCAACACCAATACAGTGAGCAACAACGCGCTGCGATTTATCAAGTCATTGGTGAACGGCGTGATATGCGTCATTTCATCAATAAGCCGATTGATGAAGCGATCATGCAACGTTTGTTCAAGGTCGCTCATCAAGCTCCCAGTGTTGGTTATATGCAGCCTTGGCGCATTATTCGTATAAAAACACCTCAGCTACGCAACGATATTTATCAGCTTGTTGATGCCGAACGCATCAAAACAGCCGAGGCATTAGCTGAACGACAACAACAATTTATGCGACTCAAAGTTGAAGGCATTAATGACTGTGCTGAATTGTTAGTGATGGCTTTAATGGATGAACGTGAACCTCATGTTTTTGGTCGACGTACCATGCCAGAAATGGATTTAGCATCGGTATCATGTGCCATTCAAAATATGTGGTTGGCAGCTAGAGCTGAAGGTATCGGTATGGGCTGGGTATCTTTGTTTGAACCTGATGACTTAGCTGAATTACTAACGATGCCTAAAGGTGCTAAAGCCGTGGCTATTTTATGCTTAGGCCACGTTAAAGAGTTTTACCCTGCACCGATGCTGGCCATGGAAAACTGGCGCCAACAACAACCACTTGAGCAATTCATTTTCAATGATCAATGGGGTCAGACTGACTAGCTATGTTAGAGACTGTGTTGATTATTTGCGTAGCACTGCTGCTTGACTGGTGGCTAGGTGAACCGAAACGATTTCATCCCTTGGTCGGTTTTGGCTACTTGGTCAATAAAGTAGAAAGTAGCTTTCGTCATCTCAATAGTGCATCTCATCTGAGACAATTAACCTTAGGTGCATTGGCAGTATTAATACTGATTATTCCTATCTCTGGTGCAGCTTATTTAATTAGTTTAGCTCCTTATTTAAGCCTAGTAGTTAGCCTTGTTATTGTGACCTTATGCATTGGCCATAAGAGCTTACATGATCATACTCAACCTATCGCTGAAGCCTTATTAGCAGGCAATAATACTCAAGCACGGTTATTAACCAGCCGAATTGTCAGTCGTGATCCAGCAACATTAAATATTGCCAATGCCAGTATCGAATCTATTTTAGAAAATGGTAGTGACAGCGTATTTGCAGCTTTGTTTTGGTTTATTGTTGCAGGAATACCCGGGATTGTTATTTACCGTTTGAGTAATACCCTCGATGCCATGTGGGGCTATAAAAATGAACAGTATCTTTATTTTGGCCGTTTTGCTGCTCGTTTAGACGATGTCCTCAACTATATTCCAGCTCGGTTAACCGCGTTAAGTTATAGCTTATTAGGCTCAAGAAAACACGCTTTTAACAGCTGGAAGTCACAAGCAAAACACTGTGAAAGTCCCAATGCTGGTCCAGTCATGGCAGCAGGTGCAGGTGCATTGCAAATAACGATTGGTGGGCCAGCGAAATATCACGGTCAGTGGCATCAACGTCCTGTGCTGGGCACTGGGCCCATCGCACAAGCAGCAGATATTACACGGGCATTAAGCTTGGTTCGCAACACGGTATTTTTATGGCTAGCAGTATTATTTGTAATGGCGGGGTTTAGTTATGCTTGAACATGGTGGCAATCTCATTAAAGCCGTAGATGACTATGGCATTGCCCTTGCTGAGTGGTTGGACTTATCTACCGGTATCAATCCCAACGGTTGGCCAGTGCCAACAGCTATCCCCAGCGAATGTTGGTCACAATTGCCCAATGACAATGATGGTTTATTAGCCGCTGCCCAACGTTATTATCAAACTGAATCATTATTGCCTGTGTCAGGCTCGCAAGCGGCAATTCAAATGCTGCCACAACTACGTGCAAAGTGTCGGGTTGGCATTATTACACCCGCCTACGCTGAGCACTTTTATTCGTGGCAACGAGCAGGTCATGAAGTCATTGAGTTACATTCCGATGAAATCGATGCACGAATCGACCTGTTGGATGTGTTAATTATTATTAATCCCAACAACCCAACAGCCGAACAATTTACTAACGAACAATTGCTTCATTGGCATCAACAACTCGCTCATCATGATGGCTGGTTAATTGTTGATGAGGCATTTATCGATACCACCCCAGAACTCAGTTTGACCCAGTTCAGTCCACAACCAGGACTGATTATCTTTCGTTCCCTAGGTAAGTTTTTTGGTTTAGCCGGTTTACGGGTTGGCTTTGTATGTGCTGAAACAAAACTATTATCACTATTACAGAATCGTCTCGGTCCTTGGCAAATTTCAGGACCATCACGTTATATCGCACGGTTAGCACTTGCTGACAGTGACTGGCAGCAGCAATGCCAATACAATTTAATAGAACAAAGTCAGCGACTGAAACAACTATTGATTGATGCCGGCTTACCGCCAACTAACGGCTGTGCTTTATTTCAATGGGTGCCAACTGAACATGCTTATGACTATCAACATGCGCTTTCAAAACTAGGCATATTAACGCGACGTTTTAACTCGCCGCCTAGTCTTCGCTTTGGCTTAGCTAAAACCGAGCACGATTGGCAACGTTTAGAGAGCGGTTTAGCTTCACTTAAAGTCGAACACCATGACCGCTAGTACCTTAATGGTTCAAGGAACCACCTCCGATGCAGGTAAAACTACCCTCGTTGCCGCATTATGCCGTTGGTTATATCGAAAAAATGTCCGTGTTGCCCCGTTTAAACCACAAAACATGGCATTAAACAGTGCTGTAACCGTTGATGGTGGTGAAATTGGCCGAGCTCAAGCTGTGCAGGCTCAAGCCTGTAATATCCCTGCTCATACCGATATGAATCCGGTGTTGCTGAAACCGAATAGTGATACTGGCGCGCAAGTGATCATTCACGGCCAAGCTATCAGTAATATGGAAGCGAAGTTTTATCACGACTACAAACCAACCGCGATGGCGGCGGTATTAAGTTCGCATCAACGGTTAAGCGAACAATATGATGTGATTGTGGTGGAAGGTGCGGGTTCCCCCGCTGAAATCAACTTACGTGATCGTGATATCGCCAATATGGGCTTTGCTGAACAAGTCGATTGTCCGGTCATTATTGTTGCCGATATTGATCGTGGTGGCGTATTTGCCCATTTAGTCGGTACGTTGGCATTATTGTCTGAATCCGAACAAAACCGAGTGCAAGGGTTTGTTATCAACCGTTTCCGTGGTGATATCGCCTTATTACAGTCAGGTTTGGACTGGTTGGAGAAAGAAACCGGCAAACCGGTGTTAGGCGTATTGCCTTATCTGCATGGTCTGCATTTAGAAGCTGAAGATGCCATTGCCACTAGCCAGGTTGAGTTAGAAGAAAACACCTTAAAAGTGATCGTGCCGGTATTACCTAGAATTAGTAATCATACTGACTTTGACCCACTGCGCTTACACCCACAGATAGACTTGCAGTTTGTCGGCCCCGATCAAGATATTCCACCGGCCGACCTCATCATATTGCCCGGCTCTAAAAGTGTATGCGATGATTTAGTTTGGTTACAACAATCAGCTTGGCCTAAGGCGATTAATAAACACCTACGCTACGGCGGTAAGTTATTAGGCATCTGTGGTGGCTTTCAAATGTTAGGTAAGTTAATAACAGATCCAGATGGTATCGAAGGCCAATACAAGCAAGTTCAGGCCTTAGGTTATTTAGAGATGAACACAATATTAACCCAACAAAAACAACTCAAAAATGTATCCGGTAAACTTAGCTTTGCTGATGTGGATATTGCAGGTTATGAAATTCATGCCGGTAGAAGCGACGGCCCTGCTTTGTCTCGATCTTTCTGCCAGCTAGAGCATGGCCAAGATGGTGCTATCAGTGATGATAAACAAGTTATCGGCACTTATGTGCATGGTTTATTTGAATTGGCTGCTAGCTTTGATGCCATTATTAATTGGGCTGGTTTAACTAACGCTACCACAGTCGATTATCATGCCTTACGAGAACATGATATTGAACGACTCGCCGACATGATTGAAGATAATATGGATACCCAAAAGTTAACTGAATTATTTGCTTTAGCAAAGGCGGCAGAATGAACAAAACCTTAGTATTAGGTGGTGTTAAATCTGGCAAAAGCTTATTAGCAGAGCAATTAGCCAGTCAGACTCAAGCCGAAGTCATCTATATTGCCACCGCAACTGCCGGTGATGAGGCGATGCAGCAACGGATTCAAGCGCACAAAAACCAACGTCCTAGTCAGTGGTTAACTGTTGAAGCTCCTATTCAATTAGCAAAGGCGATTGAACAACATAGCCAATACGATAACTGCATACTTGTTGACTGCTTAACGCTTTGGCTAACGAACCTGTTAATGGCTGATGATGAAGCCTTACTTAAGCAAGAAATTGAAGCATTCGTCACAATCTTATCTACAATGTCCGGCAAGATAATAATTGTCAGCAATGAAACCAATATGGGCATCATGCCTTTAGGGGAACTTTCTCGTCAGTATTGTGATCAGATAGGCATCTTGCACCAACGTATCGCTAGCCTAGCTGACCGTGTTATTTTAACTGTCGCGGGTTTACCTCATGTATTAAAAGGACAATTGTAGTGACTGAATTTGAACAATGGCTTGCCTCTCCGGTTAAGAAACTAGACTATCAAGCACAACATGCAGCTGAACAACGACAAACACAGTTAACTAAGCCAGCAGGCTCATTGGGTAAACTCGAGTCTATCGCCATTCAACTTGCAGCAATGCAAGCCAGTGAGCAGCCTAATGCCGATAAAGTTCAGATCAGTGTCTTTGCAGCTGATCATGGCATTGCAGCAGAAGGTATTTCAGCTTTTCCACAAACAGTAACCGCTGAAATGATTCGTAACTTTGCTCATGGTGGCGCTGCCATCAGTGTATTGGCCAAAGAACTCAATGCCGACCTCGATGTTATCAACCTCGGTACCATCAGTGAAATAGAACCGTTAACTGGCGTAACTGATGTACGTATTGCCGATGGCACAGCTAACTTCTTCCATCAAGCAGCCATGACAGCACAACAATGCCAACAAGCAATGTTAATTGGCCGTGATAATGTCGAACAAGCTAACAACAACAATGTTGCACTCTATGTTGCAGGTGAAATGGGCATAGGCAATACCACGTCAGCAACCGCTTTAGCTTCAGCAGTTCTAGAGTTAGATGCTGAGTTATTAGTCGGCCCGGGTACCGGCTTAAATAAAGCCGGTGTTAAACATAAAACCAAAATAATTAATCAGGCTATTAACAAACATCGCTTACAAATGAAAACACCGCTCGATATGCTGCGTTACTTAGGTGGTTTCGAAATCGCAGCTCTGACCGGTGCTTATTTACACTGTGCCAAGCTTGGCTTGCCAGTAATTATCGATGGCTTTATTGCTACTGTTGCTGCTTTATTAGCCAGACAAATAAGTTCTGAAGCGACTCAATGGTTTATCTATAGTCACAATTCAAAAGAGCCGGGCCATCGCATCGTGATGCAAGCATTACAGGCTGAACCATTACTCGATATGAGTATGCGTTTAGGCGAAGCCAGTGGCGCAGCTAGTATTGTGCCGCTGATTCGTATTGCCTGTGCCTTACATAATAAAATGGCCACCTTTGAAGAAGCCTCTGTATCAGCTAAATCATAATGTTCCAGTTGCAAGCATTATTAATCGCGATCCAGTTTCTGACCATATTACCGGTTAAGTTAACTGAACCTGTTGCTGATAAAACCATCGGTTATTCTTTATTATTCTACCCTGTCGTTGGCCTGATCATGGCCACTATATTAGTTGCTATTGCCAGCCTATTAGACAATCAATCGCCAGCGGTGATTGCAATATTAGTGCTGAGCTGCTGGGTAATATTAACCGGTGGCCTACACCTAGATGGTTTAGCGGATAGTGCTGATGCTTGGTTAGGCGGCTTAGGAGATAAAAGTAAAACCTTAGCAATCATGAAGGATCCAACCAGTGGTCCTATTGCTGTCAGCATTCTATTTTTAGTGTTGGCGATTAAATGGGTCATGCTCACCGAGCTTATTGCTGAACAAAACTACTTAGCCATCGTGTTTGCCATCACCTTAGCCAGAACCTCACTACCCTTGTTATTTTTAACCACACCTTATGTCAGGAAAAATGGCATCGGTGCCTTATTAATTAATCAGCAACCACGACGGCTCTCCAAGCAAGTCATACTTGCAGTAGCGATTATCAGCATACTTCTGTCAGGCTTTTGGTTACTACTGGTTGGCTTCAGCCTATTTTTATTATTACGATATTGGATGCAACAACGTCTCGGTGGCACAACAGGTGATACCGCTGGTGCTGTTGTCGAGCTTGTTGAAACAGCAGTTTTAATCACTGCTGTCATTTTCTAGGAATTAGCACTATGTCAGATAGCGAAAAAGAACAACGTCATAAAAAACGCATGCAACGTCACAAACAAGTTGTCGACGATAAAATAAACCAAGCCGAACAAGACAAAGGTTTATTACTCGTCATCACCGGTAATGGCAAAGGCAAGAGCTCATCCGGTTTTGGCATGGTTGCTCGTGCTTTAGGTCATGGAATGCGTGTCGGTGTAGTCCAGTTCATTAAAGGAGCTTATAGCACCGGCGAAGAAACTTTCTATCGTCGTTTTCCTGATGAAGTTGAATACCATGTGATGGGCGATGGTTTCACTTGGGATACACAGAACCTTGAGCAAGATATCGCCTCAGCTGAAAAAGGCTGGGAGGTTTGCAAGCAATTAATTGCTGATCCTGATATTGATGTGGTGTTATTTGATGAATTAAATATCGTATTAAAAATGCGTTATTTAGATATCGATATGGTATTAGCTGATCTAGAAAATCGTGCTGAAATGAAGCATATCATCATCACTGGCCGCGGTGCGCCCGAAGCTATCATCGATGCCGCAGATACTGTCAGTCGCATCGATGATGTTAAACATGCTTTTCGTGCCGGAATTCGAGCACAAAAAGGTATCGAATTATAAAATATGGCCTGCTTTTTGCTCTGTCATAAAACTGTAAAGTTACTCACATTTTCTGTGGATAACTCTGTGATTAAGTCATGGGTAAAAGCGTAAGTCCTTTATATACATACAGTCACAACAGAATGGTCACTTTTTAACCATCAAAAACAATACTATTAAAATTCAATGAGTTACATAATTTCCATTGAGAATAAAACAGTTAGAGCAACATGTTTATTACAGCCGATGCGACTGCATGCTACTGGTGCATAACTTCGTTGGGATTTGCATGGTGCTTTTGAATAAATGTAGATTTCAGTCCGGTAGTGACTACTCCTACCGGACTGAAGTTAAAGACTAAACTTTTTCAGTTTCAGCTACCAGGTCAAGTGCCAGTTCGCCATCACGAAGTACCACTTTAATATGACCACCACTGGTTAATTTACCGAATAATAATTCATCTGCTAATGGCCGTTTAACTTTTTCTTGTACTAGTCTCGCCATCGGTCTCGCACCCATCTGAACATCATAACCATGTTCAGCCAACCACTGACGAGCATCATCAGCAATTTCTAAGGTAACGTGTTTGTCTTGCAACAGCATTTCTAGTTCAACAATCGCTTTATCAGCAACGCGTAATACTGCATCGGTAGTAAGCGGTTTAAATTGAATGATGCTATCGAGACGATTACGGAACTCAGGACTAAATGTGCGTTTAATCGATTCCATGCCATCAGTTTGATGATCTTGCTTAGTAAAGCCCATTGATGCTCGACCCATTTCTTGAGCACCTGCATTACTGGTCATTACTAATACTACATGACGGAAATCAGCTTTACGGCCATTGTTATCCGTTAACGTACCGTGGTCCATGACTTGTAATAACAAGTTAAAGACATCTGGGTGGGCCTTTTCAATTTCATCTAACAGTAAGACGGCATGAGGTTGCTTGGTAATCGCTTCAGTTAACAACCCACCTTGGTCATAACCAACATAACCTGGAGGTGCACCAATCAATCGCGAAACGGTATGGCTTTCCATATATTCCGACATATCAAAGCGAATCAATTCCACCCCTAAGTTATGGGCTAATTGCCGGGTGACTTCAGTTTTACCTACACCTGTTGGGCCTGCAAATAAGAAGGTACCCATTGGTTTTTCAGGATGACCTAAACCAGAACGAGCCATTTTAATCGCTGAAGTTAATGCTGAAATGGCTTCGTCTTGACCAAAGATGACATGTTTAAGATTCTTATCTAAATTACGTAAGTTATCTTTGTCATCATTGCTGACTGTTTTAGCTGGAATACGTGCAATCTTAGCAACGATATTTTGTACATCATTAACACCAATCATTTTCTTGCGTTTTGACTTAGGTAAAATACGTTGCGCCGCACCGACTTCATCTAAAACATCAATCGCTTTATCAGGTAAGAATCGATCATTGATATGACGTTCAGCCAACTCTGCTGCAGCCTCTAATGCCGCATTTGAATAACGCACTTCATGATGTTCTTCTAGGCCTGGTTTAAGACCTTTTAAAATTTGAACCGTTTCAGCAACCGTAGGTTCCGGCACATCAATTTTTTGGAAACGTCGCGCCAAGGCATGATCGTGTTCAAAAATACCTCGGTATTCTTGGAAGGTTGTCGAGCCGATGCATTTCAATTCGCCACTGGCTAACAATGGTTTCAGTAAATTAGCTGCATCCATAGCGCTATTACCAGCAGAACCCGCGCCGATGACGGTGTGTATTTCATCGATGAATAGCACCGCGTCATCATGCTCTTTCACTTCACGTAATAATGCTTTTAAGCGTTTTTCAAAATCACCACGGTATTTGGTACCAGCAACTAAAGCGCCCATATCGAGCGAATAAATAACAGCATTTTCTAATATTGCCGGCACTTCACCAGCCACTATACGTCTAGCTAAGCCTTCCGCTAGCGCTGTTTTACCTACCCCTGCTTCACCAACAAATAAGGGGTTATTTTTTCGACGACGGCAGAGAATTTGTAATGTACGCTCAATTTCATGAGCTCGACCAATTAAGGGATCAATCTTACCTTCAATCGCCCGCTCATTTAAATTAGTAGCATATAAGGCTAATGGGTTTTTACTATCACCGCTCGACTCAACCTCAGTCAGTGTTTCATCAGCTTCAATTTCGATAACATCATCTACATTACTATGACTAATAGCATTGACGATATCGAGCCGTGTTATTTCTTGTTTTTGCAGTAAGTAAACCGCTTGTGACTGTTGTTCAGAGAATATCGAAACTAAAACATTAGCCCCCGTCACTTCATTGCCACCTGATGACTGCACATGCATCACTGCACGTTGCAAAATACGTTGAAATGCTAAGGTAGGCTGTGTTTCTCGATCACTATTTTCAGCTAACGTGGGTAAATTATCAGCCAAGAAATCATTTAATTCTTGGCGTAAATTAGCAATATCTACCTCACATGCTTTTAACACCGCTAATGCTTGGCCATTTTCAAGCAATGCTAATAACAGATGCTCAACGGTAAGAAACTCATGAGAGCGTTTGCGAGCATAACTAAATGCTTGGCTTAACGTTTGTTCGAGCTCTTTACTTAACATATGCGGGTCCGCCTTTATATTCAGTCACGGTATTAGTATTACTCTTCTTCCATTGTACATTGCAAGGGGTGACCATGTTGTTGAGCATAACTATTCGCTTGCTCGACTTTTGCTTCGGCAATTTCAAAGGTAAAAATGCCACACATTGCCTGTCCTTCGGTATGCACTTGCATCATGGTACGTGTAGCTCGTTCGCGTTCCATCGCAAACAAACCTTCTAACACTTCAATCACAAAATCCATTGGCGTGTAATCATCATTTAGCATCAGCACCCTGTATTTAGGAGGCTCTTGCAACTCTGGTTTAGAGGGTGCAATGGCTAATTCATTTTCACCGTGCCAATCTTGATCTTGTTCTTTACTCATTGTTGTTATTTACTCGCTTGCTCAACTAAAGTTTTCAAATCACCGTTTTCATACATTTCCATGATGATGTCACAACCACCAACCAACTCACCGTTGACATAAAGTTGTGGAAAAGTAGGCCAATCTGCATAGCGGTGTAGATTGGCACGTACTTCAGGCTGTGCCAATACGTCTATAGAAGCATATTCTACGCCACAGGCGTTTAATGCTTGTGATGAACGGCTTGAAAATCCACATTGTGGAAACTCAGGTGTACCTTTCATGAATAAGATAATCGAATTTGATTCGATCGACTGTTTGATATGTTCCATTACATCCATCTTAAAAACCTCATATTTAAATAATTTATTTGCCCAGTAATACTAGGTTGGGGCAAGAGTTTTAATTTCAAGCTTATGCTAGTTATATTGAAGCTGCAATAACCCTAATACACCTTCTAGACCACAATAATTTAAGGCAGTATTGGCTTGCTGTTGTACTGTGGGTTTAGCATGATAGGCAATACTTAAACCCGCTTCTTTCATCATCAACAAATCATTGGCACCATCGCCCATTGAAACAACTTGCTGCGGCGAAATATTAAGTTTTTCACAGTGTGCTAATAAAAAGTCAGCTTTCGCTTGCGCACCACAAATGTCGCCTGCTACTTCGCCAGTCAATTTACCATTATGCTCAGCTAATACATTAGCCATGGTGAAATCTAAACCTAAACGTTGCTTTAAGCGCTCAGTGAAAAAGGTGAATCCACCAGAAACCAATGCTGTTTTGATACCCTGTTGCTGCAACGTTTTCAGCATTACTTCTGCGCCAGGGTTTAGCTGTAATCGTTCCAAATAAACACGTTCTAATGCACTAACATCTAGACCTTTTAATAAAGACACGCGTTTACGTAACGAGGTTTCAAAATCAATGTCACCACGCATCGCTGCTTCAGTAATTTCAGCCACTTGCGGCTTAACATTAATAAAGTCAGCAATTTCATCTATGCATTCAATACTGATTAATGTTGAATCCATATCAGTGACCAGTAATTTAGCTGCTGAAGGATTAAATTGCTCAGGCATTAAGTTGATATCAAATGGGTACGCTGTTCGCAAAGCATCAACATCTGCTTGAGTTACTTTTACATTCTCAATCACAGTAAATTGCGATGTTATATCAGCTGTTGCCTGACATTTGTCAGCAATTTCATTAACTGCTTCATTAGTCAGGTTTTGCCCTTGTAAGACCAAACGTGTCATAAATTATCCTAGTTCAGATAAAACTTCGGCGAGACTGATCGTAAAATCAGCTCGCCGAAAAAACCAAAAATGGTTAATTAAAATTGTGGTTTAACAGGTGCGTCGTTGTAACGTTCTACGCTAGCCATGATTTCAGCTTTTGCTTCATCAATGCCAACCCAACCTTCAATTTTTACCCATTTGTTTTTTTCTAAATCTTTGTAGTGCTCAAAGAAATGAGAAAGTTGCGCTAATAAACGTGGTTCTACGTCCGTTATATCTTTCACATTGTCATACATAGGGTCGTGTGGAACAGCAATGATTTTTGCATCTTCACCTGACTCATCCGTCATTTTCAACATGCCGACTGGACGACACTCAACCACAGAACCACTAATTAATGCGTATGGGCTTACCACCAATACATCAACCGGATCACCATCATCAGATAAAGTGTGTGGCACGTAACCGTAGTTACATGGGTAGAACATCGCTGTGTTCATAAAGCGATCAACAAACAGTGCGCCTGTTTCTTTATCTACTTCATATTTAACAGGATCAGAATGAGAAGGAATTTCAATGATGACATTGATATCATCTGGTAAGTTTTTACCCGAGCCAACGCGGTCAAGATTCATGGTGGTGGTACTCCATATTTCAAATAAATAAACCGCACAATTATATAAGAGTTTGTCTTGCTATAAAACTCAATTTAGTTGTTTATTACAATCGAATCAGGCTGCTATCATTTCAAAATCTGATTTACCAACGCCACAATCAGGACATTCCCAATCTTCTGGTACATCTTCCCAACGCGTTTGCGGTGGAATTCCTTCTTCAGGCAGTCCTTTTTCTTCGTCATAAACAAAACCACAAATCACACAAATCCACTTCTTCACTGTTCCACCTCAATTTAGCTACTTAATTTGTTATAAATAAACTTAATGCTACCAATAATAATGCTATTGAAAACAATTGCCGCAACACCTTCACTGGCAGACGCGTTGCCAACTTGGCACCTAACGGAGCAAAAATAATACTAGTCGCGATAATACCCAAAAAGGCTTGCCAATGGACAGCGCCCATCAGCCAACTATCGTTAATTGTCGCATTATTTTGACCAAAAGCAATAAAACCAAGCACCGCAGCCACTGAAATTGGAAAACCACAGGCTGCCGCAGTCCCCACCGCTTTAGTCATCGACTGCTTGGCCATCACTAAATACGGCACGGTTAATGAGCCGCCACCGATGCCGACTATCGCTGAAATAATGCCAATAACAGTCCCGGCTAATCCTACTTTTACTGTTTTTAATAATGATTCATCAACCGCTACCGTCAAAGGAAACCACATTCGCAGCGCAACAACTAAGGCGTAGATAGCAAAACAACGTTTTAATACCGCCCCCTCTATCGAGATTGCTAGATAAGCACCTACTATGCCACCCAGCACTAAACCTGGTGTCAACTGTTTCACTGCCGACCAATTAATATTTTGCTGGCGATGATGAGCAAAGGTTGACGATAAGGCAGTGACAGTAATCGTCATCAGCGATGTCGCAATCGCGATATGCACTAATTGCTCGGCTGGCAAACCTTGTAGATGAAATACCAACAGTAAAGTCGGCACAATAATTAAGCCACCGCCCAGACCTAGCAGGCCAGCAGACATGCCAGCTAAACAGCCAATCAACGCAAAACTCAACCAAATCCACATATCAAACTAACCTATTGCAACTCAACGATCTGGCTCTCACTTTACACACCTATCTGAACTAGGTATAAGAAATATTGTACGGTCATTTTTTAAAACGTAGGAGTTACACCGCAACATTTATTATTCACTAAATTAAAAGAAAGAGAGGTTAAGCTTATGACATCGTTTAGTTACCTGCCCACCATCTTAGGTATTTTTGGTCTTTGTTGTGCATTTTTGGTTTATCTAAAAATGAAAGCTGAGCCCGCGGGATCTGGAAAAGTGGTCGAAATTGGTGACCAAATTCATTTGGGTGCCATGGTATTTATGAAGGCTGAATATTCTCGCCTCGCGATTTTTTGTCTGATCTGTATTATCGCTCTTGGCCTGTCTGATCTTGGCTGGGCGACTGCCTCGGCTTTCTTTTTAGGTGCTATTTGTTCTGCAACGGCTGGTTATATCGGCATGTATGCAGCCACTCAAGCCAATGTTCGCACTGCTACTGCCGCCCAAGATCAAGGTGCATCAGCAGCACTCACTGTCGCTTTCTTTGGTGGTTCAGTGATGGGCTTGACCGTCGCTTCAATGGGCTTATTAGGTTTAGGCATCTTATATTTAGCTTTTGGTAGCGATCCTCATACCGCACATGTGATTCATGGCTTTGGTATGGGCGCATCCTCTGTTGCCCTATTCTCTCGTGTTGGTGGCGGTATCTTTACTAAAAGTGCTGATGTCGGTGCCGATCTAGTCGGCAAGCTTGAAGCTGGCATCCCTGAAGATGACCCGCGTAACCCAGGTGTTATCGCTGATAATGTCGGCGATAATGTCGGTGATGTGGCTGGTATGGGTTCTGATATTTTTGAATCTTATTGCGGCTCGATGATCGCCAGTATCGCTATTGCAGCCACCATGAGTGCAGCAGCTATCGCAACATTGGCCAGTAGCCAACAAGTATTAATGTTTATGCCATTAGCATTAGCATCAATCGGTTTACTTTGTTCAATTGCCGGCATTTATGCGGTTAAAGTCTTCTCAGCGAAAAGCCCTGAAGTCGCATTACGCATCGGCACCATGGGTTCATCGGTATTGTTTATTGTGGTGGCATACTTACTCATCACCCAACTCGGTGGCACCATTAATTTATGGATAGCCGTACTCACCGGTGCAATTGGCGGCATTATCATTGGCTTAGTGACTGAATATTATACCGGCGGTGCTCCGGTTAGAAAGTTAGCTAAAGATGGTGAAACCGGCGCTGCAACCGTGTTAATTAGTGGTTTAGCCTTAGGCATGCAATCCGTCGCTATTCCGGTCATTACTATCGCAGCCATTATCTTTATCTCTAGCCTATATGCTGGTTTATATGGTGTGGGTATTGCCGCGGTAGGCATGTTAGCCACCGTCGGTATCACCATGGCGATTGATGCCTATGGTCCGGTTGCTGATAATGCCGGTGGTATTGCAGAAATGGCAGGCATGGGTGAGGAAACTCGTGAAATTACCGACTCATTAGATGAGTTAGGTAATACCACAGCTGCTATTGGTAAAGGCTTTGCTATTGGTGCCGCGGCCTTAGCTGCATTAGCCCTCATCAGTGCCTATATTGAAACGGTTAATGTCGAATCAATCAAGCAAGGTGGCCAAGCGATGCAACTGCTCATCAATGATCCCACTGTATTGGTAGGCATGTTCCTTGGTGGTATTTTTCCATTTTTAGTTAGTTCAATGACGATGACCGCTGTCGGTGATGCCGCCTTTGATATGATTCACGAAATTCGTCGTCAATTTAGAGAAATCCCTGGCTTATTAGAAGGTACAGCTCAACCCGACACTGCACGTTGTGTCGATATTGCTACCAAAGCAGCCTTGCAAAAAATGATTATGCCGGGTGTATTAGCAGTCGGCGCTCCCGTCATCGTTGGTTTTGTTCTGGGGCCGGTCGCATTAGGTGGCATGTTAGGCGGCGCCTTAATTTGCTGTGTAATGATGGCCTTGATGATGGCTAATGCCGGTGGTGCTTGGGATAACGCCAAGAAGTATGTAGAAAAAGGGAATCTCGGTGGTAAAGGTTCTGATGTTCATACCGCCGTAGTCGTCGGTGATACTGTGGGTGATCCGTTAAAAGATACCTCGGGGCCAGCAATGAATATTCTGATTAATGTCATGGCGATTGTTAGCTTAGTCATTGCCCCTTTATTAGTCTAAACTTTACTGACAACTCAACAATTTAAGGCCACGGTTAACGTGGCCTTTTTCTTTATTTATCTGGTAAAAATGCGCCCACAAACAGCTATAAAACATCGCGAAATTTGGCATATTATCTGGCCAATGATCCTCGCCAATATTTCTGTTCCTTTATTAGGAATGGTCGATACGGCGGTTGTCGGTCATCTAGACTCTGCACATTACCTTGGCGCCGTTGCCATCGGCTCGATGATCTTCAGCTTTTTATTTTGGGGCTTTGGTTTTCTAAGGATGGTCACCACCGGCCAAACAGCACAAGCAGTGGGTAAAAATGATCAAGCTCAAGTTGCAGAGATATTAAAACAAACCCTGCGCTTAGCCATTGTCCTCGCCGTTGCCATGCTCGCCATCCAACTGCCTATTTCTCAACTGGCGTTTTCATTTATTGAAACCAGCGAACAAGTCGCGATCCATGCAAAAACCTATTTTGATATTCGTATTTGGAGTGCGCCAGCCACACTCATTAACTATGTCATCATCGGTTGGCTTATTGGTAAACAAGCCACCAAGTCAGTATTGCTGATTAGCCTTACCATTAACTTTATCAATATTTTCTTAGATATTTTATTTGTAAATGTCTGGCATATGGATGTAGCAGGTGTCGCCCTTGCTTCAGTCATCGCCGAATACTTAGGCATCGTGATCGCTGTTTTAGTGCTTAATAGTCACGGTATTAAACTAACATCGCTGTTCAATAATGTGCGTTCACAGTCTCGTTATTTAACCAAGCACAACTTATTCATCCATTTCAATGTCTTCATTCGCACCTTATGCATCATTCTCAGCTTTGCATTTTTTACAACGCAAGGTGCTAGATATGGTGATAACGTTTTAGCTGCTAACTCAGTATTGCTCAACTTCTTAATCTTTATGGCCTTTGTCCTAGATGCCTTTGCCAATGCGACCGAAGTGCTCGCAGGCAAGGCGGTGGGTAATAAAGATAAGGCGCAATTAAAACAGGTCTTAATCGTTACCGGCTATTGGGCATTTTTAGCTGCTTGTCTATTTAGTGTTGGTTATTTTGTATTTGGTAGTCAGCTTATTTTATTGCTTACCAATATTCCTGAAGTTATCCAGATCGCTAATGACTACCTTATTTGGCTGGTTGTCATGCCTGTTCTTGCTGTTTGGGCTTACTTATTTGATGGCTTATTCATCGGCGCCACCCGCAGTGTTGAAATGCGAAACACCATGTTATTTTCGACATTTGTCTGCTTCTTACCGGCTTGGTATTTATTACAAAACCTAGGCAACGATGGCTTATGGTTAGCTTTGCTTATTTTCTTAACCGCTCGCGGTGTCAGTCAAAGTATTTATATAAACCGTATTTTACAGCTCAAATAAATCAAACCGGTTGGTCAGTGCCCCAATGAGTCACATTACTACGACGATCTTTACCATGACGGCGATCATCTTTATCTAACTCAAACCGAATCATCTCTCGACGATCTTTAGCTAATCGACGCTGATCGTGACGACGCTCGTCACTACCAAAATGATTTAACTCATTATCTTCATCTTCGGTGATTAGGTTTAGATGGCTCTGCTCACTCATAGTCATATTCCTTAGATTAATGAATACGTCTTCAAGTCAAAATTACTCCTGAGCAGGTTTAGTTGTCAAATCTAAGTCGGTAAATCAGCTTTAATGTTTAAGCTTAATCATTAAAAGTAATTTTATTTTAATTTACGCGCTAACATCGATAACGTGATGAATCAATCGAGTCTGACCCCATTGATTTGCCATTGATTTGAACATTGGAAACGCACATCCACCATTGAGGCCATGCCATCTTTCACCCCTGCACGTTCGCCCTTAGGATAAAAGTTAGGCAAAGACCCACTTAGACCCATATAACGATAGGGATGGTTTTTGGCATAACCTCCACGGTAATAAATATACTCTGCTGGAATACGGTAACGCTCTTTACCCAACCACAAATCAAAGGCTTTTAAGCGTTGTTCTTCTTTGCCTGTTTTAGGATTTATTTTACTTTCATAGATAAAGTTTGGGTAAGGCTCACCTGAATCAACAATCGCCTGAGCCATACCACTCACACAAGAATCGCTATCATTTATCCAATAACTAATAGGCTTATCATTTAGGTTTTCCTGTTCACCACAAGCAGATAGGTATAAAGTCAATATGAGTAAAACTAAGTATCGTTTAGTGTTAAACATCATTAACGCTCCCTAATACTTTCTTCTTTGCGAAAAAGGGGACGAAAAAGGGGACAGATTTATTTTTAGAACAACCTTATTCATTTCTTCATTCTCCTTGGCCTACCCGGCCCTCTGTGTTCAACTCGTAACCCCAATCGTTGCTCAACTTCTTCAGTAAAACGATGGGTTCCTGTCAGATGCCCTCTCTGCAATGCTGACGTTATCAAATTAGTTTCGGATTCTAAGCCAGTCTGGTTCACATAATTCTTATAATGACGTATTCGTTCTTCTGCGTTATTTGACAAGCTTTGATAGGCTGGGTCGCTATCTATCCAGGTGTCTGCTTCTAGCCCTACATGTTGCTTATAACTTGACCATTCATACTCGGCTATATCATCAACCATCCCTGCTTTGACTGGATTTCGCTCAACATAGCGATGACATGCCAGTAAATAACGATCCGTTTCTATTGGACTCGATTTATAACGCCCTTCCCACAAGCTGCCTGAGCGCTTTTCCTGATAATTGACATAGCGTGTTTGCCTGCCCGCCAAACGTTTCATCAGCTTACCGATGTTGGCAGGTTCATTTCTCGGATCTAAAATTAAATGTATGTGATTTGTCATTAGGCAATATCCATATACGTGAACGTCCAGTTCTTTTTTCCATTCTTTTAATGTATCGAGGTAATAAAGGTAATCGTCTTTTTCAACAAAGACTGTTTCACGATTATGACCTCGCTGCACTATATGATGTGGGGTGTTTGCTAATAGTATTCTCGCCTGCCTTGGCATTTGTCGTTCTCCTGAACTAATCACTTAAAATAAATCTGTCCCCTTTTCACCGACGGCGTATGCCTAGCTCAGCTGCTATTTCAGATGAAGGTTTATCTGACTGCTCCATCATGCGTAATGCTTCGAGTTTGAACTCACGTGTAAAGGTTTTGTACGGTTTTCTATGCTTGGTCATTGGGATACTCCTAGGCCTATAGTGTCGCCTATTTAATGTATCCGTTAAAATGTAGCAGGTTCAATCTGTCCCCTTTTTCCCTTTGTTCTAATGCTAGATCTGCCTGTAATAAAGCAATTGCATCCGTTGCTGTTAACGTCATATTTAATCCCTTAATATATAGTTAAAATGTGAAATCAATTTGGTATTCTTCTGGAGTCGGATAACTACACCCAGAATGCCCATAGGTTGTTAATGCCTCTTTTAAATAACTTACAACTTCATCTTTAGAAAATTTACTTTCCTTCTCTTGTATCGAAATAAGATCCCATTGACAATGAGTTTTTCCATCAACAGGGTGAGTTCGCTCTAGTATCACGCTGTGCTTTTTGCCCTCAATCACAAAAAACCAATATGTATGACCAGAATCCCTATCTCTGTAAAACTTAAGTAAAAACATCCCTCTCTCTCTATCGACTGTCCATTGCATATCACCATCAGACTCATCAGTTATTACTTGAGGAGTACCAGTGTCGTGCAACAATCTAACAATATCGTATTTTTGAACATCTTCATTTCTAATTAGCTCATTAACAAATGTCATCTGTATCCCTTTAAACTAAATTTATATTTTGTACTTTCATACAACTATTCCGCTAGCAAAAGTTGATCTACTTCATCACCTCTCCCTAATACTTTCCTGTTGGTAACGAAGAAGTGGCGCCATAAAGAACTCCAAGATTCTTCGTTTACCTGTTTTCACTTCAGCCGTCACGGCCATACCCGGCATGAGTCTCACTTCCTTACCTTTCACAAAAATGGTGTTTTGTTTCATCAACAGGTGCATGCCGTAGATAAGGCCCTGCTCTTCATCCACCGTGGCATCATCTGAAATGGAGGTGATTTCACCATCGATAATTCCGTACTTGGTAAAGGGAAAGGTGTGTATTTTAATTTCGCCACCCATGCCATCCCTAACAAAGCCAATGTCTTTGTTTTGCAGGAAGACTTCGACTTCCAGCTGTTGTTCATCCGGCACGATTAACATCAATTGTTGGGCTTCAGTTACTCCCCCTCCAACAGTACTCATAGTCAGTTCTTGCACTTGACCTGATACCGGGGAATCACATAAAAGGGCACAGATTTATTTTTGAAAAAATCTTATTCATTTCACACCTTCCTTGGCTTGTTGTTTTGAATTTGTAATCTTAATGTTTACTCTGATTTTAGCAAATCATATTCACGTTGTTGATGAGTATACGGACAGATAAAAGACAAATAATAAGCAGAGAGTTGTAAGTCTTCTTTGTCACCAGCTACACCATGCAATCGGTCGCCAACCACTGGAAAACCTAAGTCAGCACTGTGGCGTCTGATTTGATGTTTACGGCCTGTTTCAATCGATACATCTAATAATGAACGATCTAAGTTCTGATCATATTGAACAAAACTAAAGTGACTGACCGCATGACGGCCATCAATATCATTATCTGATCGTGTGGGCGTTTGTTTGCTGGCCTTTTCATCAAAATGACCGTGCACCCAAATTTGGTAACGTTTATCTACTTTTCGCTGTTCAAACAAGGCAGATAATGCCACTGCTGCTTTTTTTTCATGAGCGACAATAATCAAACCATTTGCCGCACGATCAAGTCGATGCACTACAAAACTAGGCCGCTGTGGTGTTAAATGTTGTTCTGCCCAGCGAGTAATAGTGCAGTGATCGCCCCATTTTGAGCCTTGCGACAACATGCCATAGGGTTTATTCCAAATACTGTATTGGCCTACATCCATAATCAATTCTGGCTCTATCGGCTGTAGTTCTAAAACATGGCGATCGTAATAAACATGTACAGTTTCACCTGATTTCAATGCTTTTTTAGCTCGTCTGAGCCGCAGTGTATTTTTGCCCCGCGTAACCCAAACCGCTCCTTTTTTCATCACTAATTTAACTTGCTGCTTAGCTAAACCCGTTTCAGCCGCGATTAAATCAACAGCAAGATGCTCATCTGAACTGATGATTATATGTTTTTCAAATTGAGAAGGAGTATCAGACATTTTATGAATTAGCTTGTATGGCGTAGAATTGCATTTATTTTAACGGTGAACGGTGGATACCGATGTTTATACCTTATCTGCGTCAGAGTTGTCTTGTTTTCTTTTTGTCAGTTTGCAGCTTTATTGTGCAAGCAGATGTCTATAAATGGGTTGATGAAGATGGCCAAGTTCATTATTCACAGCAAGCCCCTGTTGAACAACAAGCAGAAATGATTAAAGATCCGCCGCCACCGGCAATTGATGCCGGCACTGCTCAATGGAAATTGGATATGTTAATTAATGATCAAAAAAGACAGCAATATCAGCGCGACGTAGAAAAAAGCATGGATAAATATCAGGCTACACAACAAAAGCAGCAACAAGAAAACTGCAAAACATCAAAATACAATTTACAGCAATATCAAAACAATCCAGCCAAGCGAGTATTAGGCTCAGATGGAACGGTGACTCGGCCGACAGAAGAGCAACGTCAACAAAGGATTCAACAATTACAGCAAGACGTTAATCAATATTGCCAATAAGGAATAAACAATGCCCTACCTTAATATAGTGACCAACCAAACTATCGATAATGAAGCTGAGTTTATTAAAACAGCCAGTCAAACGGTGGCTAAGGCCAGTGGTAAACCTGAAAGCTATGTGATGATCGCGCTTGAAGCTAAAGCGACGATGTCGATGGCGGGTAGCGATGCTCCAGTTGCTTTTTTAGATTATCGCGCTCTAGGTCTACCAGCTGATAGAGCGGCATTCTCGGATAGCCTTTGTAGCTTTATTACTGATCAGCTTGGTGTTGCTGGCGATCGAACTTATATCAGCATGACCGATTCCGAACGTCAAAACTGGGGCTGGAATCACGGCACCTTTTAACTATATATGAGGCTGCTGTCTAAAAATCAGCCCTCACACATTAAACAAACAAAACAATAACAGGATCACAGCGACACATGCGTACTTCCCAAATTCTTATCTCCACGCTTAAAGAAACACCTGCTGATGCAGAAATTGCCAGCCACCAACTTATGTTGCGTGCTGGACTGATTCGTCGTCTCGCATCTGGTTTATATTCATGGCTGCCGATGGGTTTACGTGTATTACGTAAAACCGAAGCGATTGTCCGTGATGAAATGAACAAAGCCGGTGGCCAAGAGTTATTGATGCCGTCTATTCAGCCGTCTGAACTATGGCAAGAAAGTAAGCGTTGGGAAAAATATGGCCCTGAATTATTACGCATTACTGATCGCCATAATCGTGAGTTTTGCTATGGGCCAACTCATGAAGAAGTCATCACTGATTTAGTACGTAACGAGATTCGTAGCTACAAGCAGTTACCTATTAACTTCTACCAAATTCAAACTAAATTCCGTGATGAAATTCGCCCTCGTTTTGGTTTAATGCGTGCGCGCGAATTCCTGATGAAAGATGCCTACTCTTTCCATTTAGATCATGAATCTTTACAAGAGACTTACGACAAAATGTACGCGACTTACTCACGTATATTTAATCGTATTGGCCTAAACTTTCGCCCTGTTCAAGCTGACACCGGCAGCATCGGTGGTAATGCTTCACACGAGTTTCATGTCTTAGCCAGCTCAGGTGAAGATGCGATAGCTTTTAGTGATACTAGTGGTTATGCAGCTAACGTCGAACTTGCTGAAGCGGTTGCTCCACAAGGCGAACGTGCAGCGGCTAGCCAACAGATGCAAACCGTTGATACACCAAAACAACATAGCATCGAAGATGTCAGTCAATTCTTAAACGTGCCTGCTGAACAATGTCTAAAAACGTTATTGGTCGAAGGCAGTGAAGAAAACAGTGTGGTTGCACTGGTACTTCGTGGCAACCAAGAACTGAATGAAATCAAAGCGGAAAAACACCCATTAGTTGCTGAGCCTTTAACCTTTGCCACACCAGAACAAGTCTTCGCAGCATGTGGTGCCAACATTGGTTCTATTGGCCCTGTTGGCTTAACTATTCCAGTGATTGTTGATCATGCAGCTGCCCATGTAGCTGATTTTGTTTGTGGTGCTAATGAAGATGATAAACACCTAACTGGCGTTAACTGGGCCCGTGATTTAGCAGAAGCTGAAACAGCTGACTTACGTAATGTTATTGCTGGTGATCCTAGTCCAGACGGTCAAGGTAAGTTAGAAATTGCTCGCGGAATTGAAGTCGGTCATATCTTCCAATTAGGCGATAACTACAGTAAAAAACTCAAGGCGAATGTATTAGGTGAATCAGGCAAGTCGCAAAACCTACTGATGGGTTGTTACGGTATTGGGGTATCACGTGTTGTAGCAGCGACCATTGAACAAAACCATGATGACCGCGGCATTGTTTGGCCTAAATCTATCGCACCATTTGAAGTGGTATTAGTGCCCGTCAATGCTCATAAATCAGTCCGTGTTCGTGAAGCTGCTGATGAAATCTATCAACAACTTGTTGATGCTGGTGTCGATGTGCTTATTGATGATCGAGGCCTACGTCCAGGTGTTGCCTTTGCCGATATGGAATTAATCGGTATTCCTCATCGCTTAATCTTAGGTGAACGTGGCCTAGATAAGGGTATGATTGAATATAAATGTCGTGCCGATGGCAATGGTGATGAGTTTGCAATCGCCGATGTTATTGCTGAATTACAACAACGGATGAACGCTTAATTAACGCCCACAGTGAGTAGCTAAGATGACAACGATAACAGCAAACGACCTGATAGATAGTATTGCTGATAGCCTGCAATTTATTGCCTGCTATCATCCTAAAGACTTTATTCAGGCAATGGCAATCGCCTATGAAAAAGAACAGTCGCCTGCGGCTAAGGATGCTATCGCTCAAATCTTAGTTAACTCACGCATGTGCGCCGAAGATAAACGGCCCATTTGCCAAGATACCGGCATTGTAAATGTCTTCTTGAAAGTGGGTATGGATCTACGTTGGGATACTGAACAAAGTCTTGATGACATGATCAATGAAGGCGTGCGTCGAGCTTATTTGCAGCCTGATAATGTATTACGGGCATCTGTTGTCGCCGATCCGATTGGCCGCCGTACCAATACCGGTGACAATACGCCGGCGGTTATTCACACTGAATTAGTGCCCGGCGATAAGCTTGAAGTATTTGTTGCTGCTAAAGGTGGCGGCAGTGAAAACAAAGCTAAGTTTGCCATTCTCAACCCTAGCGATAACTTGGTTGATTGGATCTTAGAAACGGTTCCTAAAATGGGTGCAGGTTGGTGCCCTCCAGGTATCTTAAGTATTGCTGTTGGTGGTACTGCTGAAAAAGCGATGTTGATGGCTAAGCAAGCATTAATGGAGCCAATAAACATTCAAGAGCTTATTGAACGTGGGGCTGAAACGGCAGCTGAAAAGTTACGGGTTGAGCTGTATCAAAAAGTTAATGAATTGGGGATTGGTGCTCAAGGTTTGGGTGGTTTAACCACGGTACTTGATGTCAAAGTATCGGAATACCCAACTCATGCTGCTTCATTACCGGTAGCGTTAATTCCAAACTGTGCCGCCACCCGCCATATACATTTCACCTTAGATGGCAGTGGCCCGGTCCAACTTGAGCCACCGTCATTAGATGACTGGCCTGATATCACTTGGTCAGCCTCTGAAAATACCCGCCATGTGAATTTAGATACACTTAGCCAAGCTGATATAGAACAGTGGCAGCCAGGTGAAACCTTATTATTATCAGGTCATATGCTAACCGGTCGTGATGCGGCTCATAAACGCATTGCCGATCTATTTGCTAAGGGCGAGTCATTACCTGAAGGTTTAGATTTCAATAATCGCTTTATCTACTACGTTGGTCCTGTTGATCCCGTTGTCGGTGAAGTGGTTGGTCCTGCTGGCCCAACGACAGCAACACGGATGGATAAGTTTACCGAAATGATGCTGGCCGAAACCGGCTTATTAGGCATGATCGGTAAAGCTGAACGTGGCCCAGTAGCAATTGAAGCTATCAAAAAACATCGCTCGGTTTACCTTATTGCCGTCGGCGGTTCTGCTTATCTCGTATCCAAAGCAATCAAGTCATCTAAGATAATTGCCTTTGCAGATATGGGCATGGAAGCAGTGCGCGAGTTTTATATTGAAAATATGCCAGTGACGGTTGCGGTTGATAGCCTTGGCGAATCAGTGCATCAAACTGGGCCGATAGAATGGCGACAAAAAATTGCTGACATTGCAAGAAGCAGCAAGGATTAAATGTGATTATTCGGGGTATTTTAATAGTCTGCTTAATGAGCTTATCACTTGCTCAAGCAGACAATGTACGCCGAATTGAACACAAAGATGGCACGGTTGAATTCAGTAACGTAAAAAATTCGAGCAAACTGCTCACCAATGATCGTAAAACTAGTCAAACTGCTATCTATAAATCAAAGTCAGAAGATGTCGTGTCATTCTCTGATCAAAAACCCAAAAATGCAGCCTTTGAAGTGTTACGCTTTGATTGTTATGCCTGTAACCCACAGTCACAAGTTGATTGGAATACCGTAGCGCTTAATACCAAAGAGTATGCGCGGTTTATTAAAAGCTCTGCACACAAACATAAGCTTGATCCAGCCCTACTTCGCGCGCTGATTCATGCCGAGTCTGCCTTTGTTGAAAAAGCTTTATCACGGCAAGGCGCACAAGGTTTAACGCAACTGATGCCGGCCACAGCCAGAGAGCTTGGTGTGAAAAACTCCCTAGATGCTAAGCAAAATATTGACGGCGGTGCTAAATATCTGGCGAAGATGTTGAAACAATTTAAGGGTGATACCCGCCTAGCCACTGCAGCTTATAACGCCGGCCCCAATGCGGTTAAAAAATACAATGGCATACCGCCTTACAAAGAAACACAAGTCTATGTCGAACGTATTCAGATATTATTTAAACGTTATCAACTCGCAGGATAAGCACATTGGTAAAATCACTTAAAAAATTATTGGCCGAAAATGATCGACTCATCCACAGCAGCATGAAAAAAGTGGAATCTCACGTCCAGCGGCAAGTTAATGAATGGATTCACAATACCGTTTTAATTGAAGGTTATGACATTCCTTTTAAATATAAACGGCAGAAAAAATACAAATCACTCAAGGGCGCACGGGTAGACTTAATTTACTACCCAGATTTAGAATCAATTGCTGGTATAGAGTTTGAGTACATGAAAGTCATCCAAATAAACTTATCTTAATGATGCTCAAAAAACTATTTCAATACCCACTGTTTACTGTAGTTTTATTAGGTTTGTTAATGTGGTTACTGCCTCAGTTTGGCTTACGTTTGATCGTGTTTGAATCATCGCTCAAGCTGGCTTTAACAAGCTTTGCTATTGGCAGCGCCATTATTTTAGTTGCAGCCTTTACCTTTCGGCGAGCTAAAACAACCGTCAACCCTGCCACGCCCGACAAAAGTTCACATCTAGTGACCCAGGGCCCTTATCGTTATTCTCGTAACCCGATGTATATTGGTTTTGGTTTATGGCTACTCGCCTATGCTATCTATCTTGCTAATCTGGCAGCACTATTGATCCTGGTGTTATTTGTATTAATCGCCAACTATTTATATATCATTCCAGAAGAACAGGCATTGAATCGTTTATTCAAAGACGAATTTGATAGCTACAAACATAAGGTTCGACGCTGGATCTAGATAGGTCACCACTACATCATGCTTTAAAATCATTTTATCCATTCTAATTAAATCACCCTTAAACGGACTAACTATATTAATCACTAGTCGATTTAAAAAGATGATAACGAGAATGGCCTTGCTGCTTGGCCATATACATCGCTTTATCCGCATGCTGGATTAATAGCTCGGTTGTATTGTCATCAATAGGATAAATAGTGACACCAATGCTGGCTGTGACTTTAACCTTTTCACCACCTATATCGATAGGCTGTGCAACTTGTTGTAATACCCTATCTAATAACTCTTTATAAGAGTCAGCATGCGCTAAATCAACAAGCAGCAATACAAATTCATCGCCCCCTACTCGTGACACCGTATCATTGATACGAATAACAGACTGTAACCGCTTAGAGATAACTTTTAATACTTCATCACCAGCATCATGGCCATATTGGTCATTAACCGGTTTAAAGCTATCTAGGTCAAGAAAACAAACTGCCACATAACTGTCGTTTCGTTTCGAGCTAGCCCGCGACAAGTCCAAATGATCTGTTAATAAGATCCGATTGGGTAAGCCAGTCAAGACATCATGATAGGCAAGATGCTCCATGCTGGATAACCGTTCTGCTAAGTGGGTTATTTCTGAAAATATGGCCACATGTTCATAACTAGCATCATCTGCACTTTTAACTAAAGACAAACTCAACCATTCAACCATGCCCTCACCCGTTTTAGTTAAGCTGGAAACCACCCCACTCCAATGCCCTTGCTTAAGCACTATCTCTGAAACATTGGTAGCCAGTGGCTGTTTATTCAGTCCAGACTTTATCTCACTTAACTTTTTACCCAACACTTCGTCTGGCTGAAATTGTGTCGTTTGATAAAAAGCAGGATTAGCATCAATAATTCTATGATTGTCATCGGTAATGCAAATTGCATCTAAGGTATTTTCAACTACATTGGCAGCTAAGCGTAATTTCGCTTCTATTTGTTTACGGGTATCAACCTCTCTGCCTAACTCTAAAGTTAAAATAGACAGTTTTTCATACATATTTAATATCGTTTCCACCAGCACATTAATATGCTGACGCATCTCTTTATCAGCTTTATCTTTAGCATCGGTAGTAGATAAGCCAGACTGGATTGCTTGAACTACTTTGGCCATGTACATATCATTTTCTAAAATATGAAATACCAACCATTGAATTAAAAATCGTAATATACGCTCAATGGCTTCATTGGATGACAGGTCAATTTCTGAGTGCTTTAATTGTTGAACCTGAGTGATGAATTGTTCGTGATTACGCTTATGTTCAACTTCTAAGTCATCTGCTGATAAAAACTGATGCCAAACCTTTTCTTCAGTCTCAAAATGATAAGCCACGTAATCAGCAAGTTGATCAAATACCTTAGTTAAAATCGCTTGTTCAGCGTGGCTGGAAAGATGTTCAGCTAAAGAGTTGATCAACAGCACTAATTGTTGATGCTGTTGATCAATAATTGGCAGTCCTGTGTCAAAATTATCATTCCAAGGTAATATTTCTATTGGTTGCATAATCTTCAACCTAAAACAAACAAATTGGACTTATAGAATCATAGTGGCACAGCTTTTAAGTGAAGTCTATTCTATAATTGTGACAAAAAATAATGTTAAAAAATAGACTAACTGTTTCATCTAAAAAACATTTCCCCACTAAATACTGGGAATTTTATCCCGATTATTAAGGATAGTTTGCTCATTAACTTTAACCGTAAGCCTTGTATTCTTGTAGTTCTTGATTTGCAAAGGATAGGCTTACTATGAAGGTAAATGTAATCGCACTTGTAGGACTAATATTATCAGTGAATACAACCGTAGCTATTGGCAACGAATCTAAGTTTGAATTTTTAGCTGGAATTGAAGCTGGGATTGATAGCAAAACAGCAATGAGCCACGCAGACCTCATTCATACTCAGAAAATATTAAGTTCCGAAATCAAAGGTCTAGATAACACCTGGCATAACGATAAAACATCTACTTCATATAACATTAAAATTGATCAATATTACACTCAGAACAAACGAAACTGCGTCAGTTATCAACTGAAGATCAAACGTCAATCAAAGTTAAACTTGCAACAGCTCAATGCTTGTCTAAATAATCAACACAACTGGATTGCCATTATTAATGATGCCTAACAGTGCCGTCGCCAGTTTACTCAATAGCAGCGCAAACAACTCAAGCTATCGTAATAAAGCCCTTCATAGCCGACTTATTCAACCGCTCTGCAACAAATAACCTACTAATAGTTACTCACTTCAAGAACAAAGATCACCCCGAATAGCTTAATATTAATTTAGCCGTATATTTAGGTGAAATCGGCCAGCATTGCGGAATTTATTTAGGCGTTGACGCTATATAAATCGCTCGTTTCGGTGCGGGATGACCTTCAATTGTTTTGGATCTATCATCAGCATCTAAAAAATCAGCCAACGATTCAAATGTCATCCAATCAGTACTACGTTGTTCTTCTAAACTAGTATCGGTCACATCAACACAACGTACGTTTTTAAAGCCACAGCGTTGCAGCCACACAATCATTGTTTCATTAGTAGGTAGGAACCAGACATTACGCATCTTGGCGTAACGATCTGTCGGCATTAGTGTCATGCCAAGTTCACCATCAATAATCAACGTTTCTAATACCAATTCACCACCCGGCCTTAAACACGCCTTTAGTTCATACAAATGATCCAATGGTGAACGACGGTGATACAACACGCCCATAGAAAATACGCTATCAAAACAGTTCAAGTTCTTAGGTAGATGTTCGATGCCAACGGGTAATACATAATGATTGTCAGCTTGTATGTATTTTTGCATGATTTGGTATTGCATAACAAAAACCAATGTTGGATCAATGCCAACAACAAGCTCCGCATCTTCACCAGCCATCCGCCAGCCGTGATAACCATTACCACCGCCAACATCTAATACCTTGCGTCCTTTTAACGGCTGGATATGAGCTATTAACCGTTGCCACTTCCAATCACTACGCCACTCGGTATCAATTTCTATATCAAAGAGCGAATACGGGCCTTTGCGCCAAGGATGAAAGGTTTGTAACAACTCAGTAAATTTAGCTTGGTCAAAACCATTAAGGTTAGTTTTGTCACCGACTTTAACTGCATTTTTTAAGTCTGTATTAACATTGCTAATATCTGGAAGCTGAGCCAATGCAGCTTGCCACGCAGCCATTTTGCCATGACCATCAATCGCTAGTCTGTCTGCCACTTGCGATTCTAATTGCTCACGCCATTCAGTTAAGCCCATTGCTTCGAGCTGCTGATATAAAGACTGATATGTACTCACTTCACTGCCACCATCGAAACAAAGTTAAAACACTGAAACCATTTTTCTACAAAATCAAAACCGGCCTGTTTTAGCCTGGCTTGATGTTCAGCTAAGGTTTCTGGGATTAATACATTTTCCAATGCAGAGCGCTTTTGACTAATTTCTAAATCGCTATAACCGTTACTACGTTTAAAGTCATGATGAGAATCAATATGAAAGTTATCTTGCACTTCATCTTCAAAGGCTAATTTCTCAGACAAAATCAACACCCCGCCCGGTTTTAAACCTTGATATATCCGTTGTAATAACGTTAATCGTTCAGCCACTGGAATAAACTGCAAAGTGAAATTCAACACCACTACCGAAGCATTTTCAATCGCAACATCTTGAATATCTGCACACACTAATTGCACTTGCGTGCTGCTAGTTTTATCACTGGCTAATAATTGCTGGCCACGCTCGATCATTGCAGACGAATTATCAACCGCGATGATGTCACAATTAGGCTGTTGGATGCGTTGCCGCATCGACAATGTCACGGCACCTAATGAGCAACCTAAATCATAACAATGGCTATCCGCTTGGGCGTAACGTGCCGCCATGATACCTATCGTTGAGATCATCGTTCCATAACCCGGTACTGAACGTTGGATCATATCTGGGAAGACATTAACGACTTTTTCATCAAAACTAAAATCGATGATTTTATCTAAAGGTGAGGCATAAATAGCATCTGGCTTATCGACCATTACTGCTCACCTTTCTTTTTAGCCACATTGTTTCTTAGATACACCGGCAATGCTTGCTCTGCTGGTAAAGTACGTCCAGCATCAATATCTTGTTGGGCTAACTTAATAACACTGCTTGCTTGCGGAAACTGCTTTGCACTCACCTGCTCTAAGTTATCTGCAAAGTTCGCGGTTAAAATGGCATCATATTCTGCCCAACCGGTACCGACAGCCAGCCACTGTTGTTGCTGACAAGGTTTGAATTGCTCAGGTGGACAGACTTGCTCTTCATCGATTAGCTGCACAATGCCATTATCAACCCGGTAACTAGCACAATAAACCTCCCCCATCCGTGCATCCATCGCAACAGCAATATACCCACAGTCAAATTGTTCAGCTGCACCTTGCGCTACTGCCGCAAGACTTGAAACAGGTACCACTGGAATATCTCGCGCATAAGCAATGCCCTGCGCAACACCAACACCGACTCGAACACCGGTAAATGAGCCAGGACCACGGCCAAAGGCTAAAACGTCAACGTCTGAAATGTTGGCGTTTGCTTGAGCAAACACCTCATCCATCATCGCTAGGATCAAGTCTGAGTGGCCACGTTGGGTGAGTTCGACACGCTCAAATAACTGGCCTTGGTATAACAAAGCCGCTGAGCATGATTCGGTGCAGGTATCTAAAGAGAGAATATTCATTTGGTAACAATACATTCATAAAGCTGTAACAGCCGCTAATTATAATGCAAACCATCAACTAAACAGGAGAAATTCAATGTCTTATATTATTGATGCCATTTATATTGTGCGTGAATTAGCATTATTAGCATTTGCCGTGCTGGTTTCACCATTAGGAATTGTAGCCGGTTTATTAATGTTACAACCATAACTGGATAAAATGACTTGGCTAGCGATAGCACTGCTAGCCAAGCCTAAGCTTAGTTTTTAATGCCTTCCACTGACAATGTGAGATAAATAGTTTGCGAGGCTGGGCCTAACATTTTCACATCAATCCCAAAGTCTGCAATTGTAAATTCTGTTGTTGCCACAAAACC